>ERZ1036424.262-NODE-262-length-30637-cov-8.567687_pt1 | contig 30637 bp, 24 predicted proteins | sample MGYA00514221_ERZ1036424 | MGnify/ENA primary metagenome ERZ1036424 (study PRJEB33795, sample SAMN09464939) | human gut metagenome | host: Homo sapiens | place: USA: Stanford, California | collected 2016-11 | study: EMG produced TPA metagenomics assembly of the... | reverse complement strand
GTATCTATGCAAATTGTGATTCAAACACTCATCAGAAGGGTGCTTGCTCACAAGCTACTGACTTTAGTCAGTGGTGGTTGACTTAAATTTCGTCGGGACCTTCAACCGGCGTTTCGGCTTCTTCAGCGCTTGCTTCGGTTGGATCCGTTTCTGCGGTCTCTTTTTCGACCTTGGTCATCGTGGCCACCACTGAGTCGGCGTCCATCTTGATCAGGTGGACCCCAATTGCTGAGCGCCTGGTTTGGGAGACGGATTCAACGCCAAAGCGGATGATGACCCCCTTATCGGTCACCACCATCAGGTCTTCGTCCCCCTGAACGGTGGTTAACCCGGCGAGTGGCCCGTTCTTTTCGGTCACGTTGACGGTCTTGATCCCCAGGCCACCCCGGCCCTTAATTGGGTACTCGCTGGCCGGCGTCTTCTTGCCGTAGCCCTTTTCCGAGATAACCAGAACCTGGTCATCCTCGTTTAACGGTGCGGCACCAATCAGGTAGTCACCGTCCCGTAGGCGGGCCCCCCGGACCCCGGCGGCGGATCGTCCCATTGACCGAACGGCACTCACCTTAAAGGTGGCGGCGTGGCCCAGGTGGGTCCCCAGAATCATGTTTTGATCGTCATCGACAATCGCCACGTTGATCAGTTCATCACCCTCGTGCAGGTTAATGGCCTTGATCCCGTTAGAGCGAATGTTCTTAAATTCCGTCACCGGCGTGCGCTTAACCGTTCCCTGCCGGGTCACAAAGAAGAGGTCCTTTTGTAAGTCGTCTTCTCTTTGGGCAACGTTGATCACGGCGGTCACCTTTTCCTTACCGTCGACGTCCAGGAGGTTAATGATCGGAATCCCCTGGGCGGCCCGACCGTACTCTGGAATTTCGTAGCCCTTCATGGCAAAGACCTTCCCGGTGTTGGTGAAGAAGAGCAAGAGGTCGTGAGTGGAACTAGCGACCAGGTGCTCGATGAAGTCGTCACTGTGGACGCCCATCCCCTTCACCCCGCGGCCCCCACGGTTCTGGGCCTTAAATTCGTCAACCGGCAAGCGCTTGACGTAACCATTGTGGGTGAGTGTGACGATGATGTCTTCTTCTTCGATCAGGTCTTCGTCTTCGATGTTGGAAATGTCGCCGACTTGTAATTCGGTCCGGCGCTCGTCACCAAACTTGTTTTGGATTTCCATCAGTTCATCGTAAATGATCTGGTTAATCCGTTCCTGGTGGGCCAAGATGTCCTTGTAATCTGCAATGGCGGCCACTAGTTTTTGGTACTCGTCTTCAATTTTTTCGCGTTCCAACCCGGTCAGGCGTACCAGCCGCAGGTCCAAAATGGCTTGGGCTTGGCGATCGGACAGGCTGTAGTCGTCCATCAGCCGTTGCTTAGCCAGTTCGGAAGTTTCCGAGCTCCGGATGATGTTGATGATCGCGTCGATGTGATCCAAGGCAATCCGTAACCCGGCGACGATGTGGGCCCGGTTTTGGGCCTTTTTCAAGTCGAATTCGGTCCGTCGGCGAACTACTTCTTCTTGGTGTTCCAAGTAGTACTGAAGGATCTCTTTTAATGACAGGATCTTCGGGGCGCCCTTAACGATCGCCAACATGTTGAAGTTGTAAGTCGTTTGCATCAGGGTCATCTTGTAGAGGTTGTTTAAGATCACCTCGGCACTGGCGTCGCGGCGAACGTCAATTACGATCCGCATCCCTTCCCGGTCGGTTTCGTCGTTGACATCGGTAATCCCATCGATTTCCTTTTCCCGGGCGAGGTTGGCGATCCGCTCGATCAGCTTGGCCTTGTTAACCATGTACGGAATTTCGTGAACGACGATCCGTTGCTTGCCGTTCTTTTGCTCCTCAATTTCCACCTTGGCCCGGACGATAATCGAACCCTGACCGCTCTCGTAGGCCTGGCGAATCCCCGCTTTACCCATGACTACGCCCCCGGTTGGGAAGTCCGGTCCTGGTAAGGCCTTCATCAGCTCGGCAACCGTCACGTCCGGGTTATTCATCAGCATGTGAATTGCCGAGATTACTTCGCCCAGGTTATGGGTTGGGATGTTGGTAGCCATCCCGACGGCAATCCCCGAGGCCCCGTTCACCAAGAGGTTCGGGAAGCGGGCCGGCAGGACAGCCGGTTCTTTTTCGGTACCGTCGTAGTTGTCTTGGAAATCAACGGTGTCCTTGTTGATGTCGCGCAGCATTTCGACGGCGATCTTGCTCATCTTAGCTTCGGTGTACCGCATGGCGGCCGCCCCGTCCCCATCGACGGAGCCGAAGTTACCGTGCCCGTCGACCAGCATGTAACGGTAGGAGAAGTCTTGGGCCATCCGAACGAGCCCCTCGTAAATCGAAGAGTCCCCGTGGGGGTGAAATTTCCCCATGACGTCCCCCACGATCCGGGCCGACTTCTTGTAGGGCTTATCCGGAGTGACCCCCAGTTCGTTCATCCCGTATAAAATCCGGCGCTGAACCGGCTTTAAACCATCACGAACGTCAGGTAGGGCCCGGGAGACGATGACACTCATGGCGTAATCCAAGAATGAATTCCGCATTTGGCTGGTCAGATTAACGTCGGTTATCCGTCCAGGCATCTCTTGTTCTGGCACGCTTATTCCTCCTCAATATCAGTTCTTACAGGTCCAAGTTTTCCACGAAGGTGGCGTTTTCTTCGATGAATTCCCGCCGCGGGCCCACCTTGGTCCCCATCAGCATCTGGAAAATTTCATCGGCGGCCTTGGCATCGTCTAACTTCACCCGCAACAGGTGCCGGTTAGCCGGATCCATGGTCGTTTCCCAAAGTTGTTCGGCGTCCATTTCCCCCAGCCCCTTGTAGCGTTGGATAACCGGCTTAGGGCTTGGTTGCAGGGAGTTGACCACCCGTTCTAGTTCCTCGTCATTTTCGATGTACTTAACAAACTTCCCTTGCCGAACTTGGTACAGCGGCGGCTGGGCGATGTAAACGTAGCCCTTTTCGATCATCGGCCGCATGAAGCGGTAGAAGAGGGTCAACAACAGGGTCCGGATGTGGGCCCCGTCGACGTCGGCATCGGTCATGATGATCAGCTTGTGGTAGTTAGCCTTGTTGACGTCAAAGTCGTCGCCAAAGCCAGTTCCTAGTGCCGTAAACAGGGAGCGGATTTCTTCGTTGGCCAAAACCCGGTTTAAGGAGGCCTTTTCCACGTTTAAGATCTTCCCCCGGATTGGCAAGATGGCTTGAGTCAAGCGGGAACGCCCCTGCTTAGCGCTCCCACCGGCCGAGTCCCCTTCGACAATGAAGAGCTCGGAAATGGCCGGGTCCTTGCTGGTGTTATCAGCCAGCTTTCCTGGTAAGTTCGAGATTTCCAAGCCGCTCTTCTTACGGGTCACTTCCCGGGCGCGCTTAGCGGCGTCGCGGGCCTTGCTTGCTAGCATCCCCTTTTCGACGATCTTGCGGGCCACGTCCGGGTTTTCCATCATGAAGCGGGTCATCGTTTCGGCGAAGATGTGGTCAGTCGCCGTTCTAGCGTCGGAGTTAGACAGCTTGGTCTTGGTTTGCCCCTCAAACTGCGGGTTCGGGTGCTTGATGGACACCACGGCGGTCAGGCCTTCGCGCACGTCTTCCCCGGATAGAGTGACGTTACCCTTGATTTGCCCGCTCTTACGCCCGTAATCATTAATCACCCGGGTCAAAGCGGTCTTAAAGCCCGTCTCGTGGGTCCCACCTTCGTAGGTGTGGATGTTGTTAGTGAAGGTTAAGAGGTTGGACCGGTAGTCATCGGTGTATTGCAAGGAAACTTCCACCGTGATCCCCTTGTATTCCCCCTCCACGTAAATTGGCGGGTCAAAGAGTAGCTCGTGGCCCTCATTGAGGAATTCAACGTAGTGACGAATCCCGCCTTCGTAGTGGAAGGATTCCTGTTTCTCCTTGCCTTCCCGACGGTCTTCCACCGTGATCTTAAGCCCCTTGTTTAAAAAGGCTAGTTCCCGCAAGCGGTCAATCAGGGTGTTGATGTTGTAGACGGTCGTTTCCCGGAAGATTTCCGGGTCCGGGACGAAATGCACCGTGGTCCCGTGGGCCGATTGCGGCAGGTCGTCTTTGATCACCTTCATGGCGGTGTTGACGTGGCCCCTTGCAAAGTCCATGTAGTATTCCTTGCCTTGGCGGGCGACCTTGACGTCTAGCTCCGTTGACAGGGCATTGACGACCGAGGCCCCTACCCCGTGGAGACCCCCAGAAACCTTGTAACCGCCGTTACCGAACTTCCCACCGGCGTGGAGGACGGTAAAGACCGTTTCAAGCGCGGGTTTGCCGGTCTCCTTTTGGATATCGACCGGGATCCCCCGCCCGTTGTCGGTCACGATGATCGAGTTATCCGGTTCAACAATTACGTTGATTTCATCACAAAAACCGGCCAGGGCTTCGTCGATCCCGTTGTCGACGATTTCCCACACCAAGTGGTGCAGTCCCTGGACGGTGGTGGAACCAATGTACATACCGGGCCGCTTACGCACGGCCTCTAACCCCTTTAAGACCTGGATCTGGCTGGCGTCGTATTCGCTAGCTAGTTCCGCTTTACGTGCTTGTTCTTCTTGTTGGGTCACTAGTCTTCCTCCTTTGTGAGTGTGCCACTTTGAATCGTGAAGATGGTTGGGTGGTGAATTAGTTGCCGAGCCACCCCACTCAAACTAGTAGTGGTGATAAAGGTTTGCACCTTATCTTGAATCGCCGTCAGTAAGTGGGTTTGCCGGTCGTCATCTAACTCGGACAAGACGTCGTCTAACAAGAGCAGGGGGTATTCACCGGTCTGCTCTTTCATCAGGTCAATCTCGGCTAATTTAACGGCCAAAGCGGTGGTCCGCTGTTGGCCTTGGGAACCGAAGCGTTGCACGTTTTGACCGTTGACGATGAAGTGGATGTCATCGCGCTGCGGGCCAATCAGGCTGGTCCCGTGCTCGATTTCTCGCTCCTCGTTTTCTGAATAGAGGCGGCGCAGTTGGGCGACCGCTTCCTCTTCGGTCGTTTGATCGTCCACTTCAACTTGGCTAACGTACTGTAAGCTCAGCTCTTCTTTTTGCTTGGAAATGTGGTGGTGTAATTCAGCCGCCCACTTTCCCAACCGCTTGACTAACTGTTGGCGAGCCACCACTACATCGCCCCCCACCGAAGCGAGTTGATCCGTGATCACCCCGAGTAAAATCCGATCACTTTGTTGGCCATACTTGAACTGGCGCAAGTAGGCGTTACGTTGGGCGAGCTGCTGGTTGAAGCGGCTGACGTTGTACAAGTACTTGCTACTCATCTGGCCAAATTCCATGTCCATAAACTGGCGCCGGTTCACCGGTGCCCCCTTAACTAGGGCAAGGTCTTCGGGGGCAAACAAAACTACGTTGAGGTTCCCAACGTAAGTGGAAAGCCGCTTTTGAAAGAGGTGGTTGACCTTTACCCGCTTGCCACTGGTGGAAATTTGCACCTCTAAGGGAAGGCGGCCGCTCGCTCGCTCAACCACGCCGCTAACCCGGGCCAGCTTTTGGTGCCAGCCAATTAACTCCCGGTCCTTGGCCGTCCGGTGACTCTTGGTGAAGGCCAACAGGTAGATGGCCTCCAGCAGGTTGGTTTTCCCCTGGGCGTTTTCTCCAATTAAGACGTTGATCCCCGGCGCAAAGGTCACCGCCAGTTCCTCATAGTTACGGTAATGACTTAACTGAAGCTCCTGGAGAATCATCGGCTGCTCCTAGTTGGTCGCGATAACAACTTGCTCAATTCCGACGACATCAATGTGATCGCCGGGGTAAAGTTTCTTCCCCCGGCGATCATCTAACTCCCCATTTACCTTGACTTCGTGCTCCTTTAAGAACCACTTAGCAGCGCCCCCAGTTGGGATGATGCCCTCTTCTTTTAGAAGCTGACCTAGGGTAATGAAGGGTGCGTCAATTTTGACTTCTTTTTCCATTTGTTCACACGTCACCTACTTTATTTGATAGTACAATTATAGCTTTTTTGAGGGGTAAAAACAAATCTTTCCCCCTTCAGAGCCGTTCTGAGCTTTTTTGACCCCTTGAGGGCAAAAATCACCTTTTGCCCTCAAATCGCGTTTAAACGCCCATATTCAATTTTAATTACAAAAACGGCCGGCAAACTCGCCGACCGTTTCACAAGCTTTGTTATTTAAGTTTAGTAAGTCCGCACTGGCGTAATCAGTTGGACGAATTGATCGGAATCTTCCGTTGGCACCAGGGTGAAAGGCCGCAACGCCGTCGTAAAGGACAGGATAATCTTAGCCTGACCAAAGGACTTCAGGGCGTCACCCATAAAGTCGGGGTTAAAGGAAATTTCCAAGTCGCTTCCTTCCATCCGGTCCGTCGCTATGTTTTCTTCCACGTTCCCGATGTCGGCCGAGTTACCAGATACCTTGGCCAGGCCCGCTTGCGGGTCGACCGTCAACTTAACGACGTTGTTTCTACTCTGGTGGGAAAGCAACGACGCCCGTTCAATCGCCGCCAAAAAGGCACTGGCATCCAGTTCCACCGTCGTTTCAGACGTGTCCGGAATTAGGCGCGACGTGTCCGGGTAGTTCCCCTCCAACAGGCGGGAGTAAAAGCGGGTGTTACCAAAGACAAAGAGGGCCTGGTTGTCCGTCACTTGGATCTTAACCGGATCCTTAACGTCACCAATCATCCGCGATAGTTCCGTCAAAGACGTGCCGGGGATGACCACGTCAACTTGACGCTCCCCAACATTTTCCAAGCGAACCTTGCGCTGGGAAAGGCGGTGGCTATCCGTGGCCACGGCCGTTAAAATCCCATCAGCTAAAGAAACGTGGATCCCGGTTAAAATTGGCCGGCTTTCCTGGTGAGAAACGGCGATTTGGGTTTGGCGAATTACGTCGGCAAATAGGTCCGCCGCTACTTCAAAGCTAGCAGCCGTGTCAATTTCCGGCAGGTGCGGGTAGTTATTGGCGTCTTGACCATTAATGACGAACTCCGCCGTTCCGGACATAATCTGGGCTTGAAAACCATCTGTAACAGCAATTGTTACTTGTTGATCCGGTAACTTCTTGACGATGTCGCTGAAGAAACGGGCGGGCAACACAATGGCGCCTGGTTCTTCTACCGTCAATTGGTACTGACCGTCTGCGCCACTTAGCGTGGTTTCAATGCTGATGTCGGCGTCACTCCCGGTTAATACGACCTCATTGTTGTCGACGACCAGCTTTAAGCCCGTCAAAATCGGAATCGTTGACTTGGAAGAAACCGCCCGTAAGACGTTGTTGAGTTGGCCGATAAAGGCAGCTCGGTTAATGGTGAATTTCATGAAGGAGTCCTCCCTGATAGTTAATTTAAATTAATAAAAATAGTTAGTAGTGGTAGTAGGACCTGTGGATGCTGTGGAAAAGTCGGTAGGTCCGATCAAGAACAAGTTTTCCACCTGTGGATAAATTGGGGATAATTCTGGGCATAAGACCAAGTTTTCCCCAACTAGGCTTGCAGGTCGTTTTTGAGCTTAACCAAGTCCCCCTGCAGGCGGGCGTCTTCTTGAACCTGCCTTTCGATCTTATCGATGGCGTGCAGTACGGTGGTGTGGTCCTTGCCGCCGAATTCTTTACCGATCTTTGGTAGGGAATTATCGGTTAACTCCCGGGACAGGTACATGGCAATCTGGCGGGGAACGACGATGTTTTTGGTCCGCTTTTTGCCGGTAATGTCGGATTGGTTAATGTTGTAATAGGTGGCGACACGCTTTTGAATTAGGTCAATGGTGACCGTCGTTTCGGTGTTGGCAACCATTCCCTGCAGGGCCTCGGTAGCCAGTTTGAGGGTAATCGGTTGCTGGTGGAGTTCGGAAAAGACCCGGATTCTCATCAGGGCCCCTTCTAATTCGCGGACGTTGGTGTTGATGCGTTGGGCAACGAAGTTTAAGACGTCGTTTGGCACGTCGAGGTGCTCTTCTTCAGCCTTGGACTTTAAAATCGCAATCCGGGTTTCCAGTGCCGGCGAGGTAATTTCGACCGGGACCCCCCACATGAAGCGGGAGACCAACCGTGCCGTCAGGTTGGGGATTTCGCGGGGATCCTTATCGGAGGTCAGGACAATCTGCTTTTTGTTGTCGTATAAGACGTTAAAGGTATTGAAAAATTCGGTTTGCGTCTCCCCCTTGGAGGCGAAGAACTGAATATCGTCGACCAAGAGGGCGTCGAGGTCGCGGTATTCGCGGCGGAACTCCTCTTGGGTCCCGGATTTAATAGAGTTAACGAAGTCGTTCATGAAGTTTTCGCTGGTTACGTACTTGATCCGTACGCTAGGGTTGTGAAACTTCATGTTGTTAGCGATGGCTTGCATCAAGTGGGTCTTGCCTAGGCCGACGCCCCCGTAAATCAGGAGCGGGTTGTACTGGTCACCCGGGGACTCGGAAGCCGCAAAGGCTGAAGCGTAGGCCATCATGTTGCTACGTCCTTCAATGAAGGTTTGGAAGGTGTACTCCGGGTTGAGGGGCGTTTCCTCTTTAAAGGTCGACTGTGGCCGGGGCGGCGTTTGGGCCAGGGGGGTCGGATCGGTTGCCAACACGTAGTCCGGGCGAATTTCTTGGCCGGTGCGTTGGTAGACGATTTCGACGACCTGGTCGGTCAGCTGCTCCCAAAAGTCGCGGTGGTACTGGGAGGGCAGCTGGATGCGAAGCCTGCCGTTAGCGAAGTCGAGGGGTTTTGCCGGAGCAATTAAGTTTTTGTAAGTCGTATCGCCCTTAGACTTACGGAATGAATTTTGGATCGCTTCCCAAAGAGAATCGAGCTCAGTCAAAATGATTCCTCCTCTACGTCTGAATGCATTAGAAAAAATTTACAACCGATATTTTATCATTCCTGGCCGGAGTTTTCCACAGGTGGAAAAATTTAAAGCCAGTTATAAACAACGGTGTGTGGAAATTATCCCCAGGGGTGTGGAAAGGTGGAAAAACTGGGGCTTAATTCTATTTATCCACAGCTTAGTGGGGATATCCACCGCTCCAAACGCCGATCTGACCGCGTTTTCAAAAGTTATCCACCGGCTTGTGGATAACTTTACCCACCGGGGTGGGATAAGTCAAAAGCCCTTGGATAAGGCGGTGGATAAGTCGACGCCGCAAAAATAAATACACAACGCTGTGGATTATTTGTGGAAAACTGTTAAGGGGAATTTATTTTTTTCGCCGACTTGGCGGTTCCTTCCCTCCCAAAAGTATGCTATACTTCAAAAGTATGTTTGAAGAGAGGACTCTTTTTAAACGGACGTTTTAATAAAGAAACTAAAAAAATCAGCTGCTAAGGAGGTGCAAAACAATGAAGCGCACATTTCAACCTAAGAAGCGCCACCGTGCCCGTGTTCACGGCTTCCGCGCTCGGATGAGCACTAGCAACGGCCGGAAGGTATTAGCCCGTCGGCGTCAAAAGGGCCGCAAGGCATTATCTGCATAATATCGTTACGTTAAGTAACCATAAAGGGGCCGGGCAGCCACATATACTGCAATCGTGATGTTGTAGTTGTCGTTGCCCGGCCCTTTTTTGGTTTAACGGGTTGGAGACTGACTAAATGAAAAAATCGTACCGAATAAAAAAGGAAAGCGACTTCCAACGGGTGTTTGAAACTCATAATTCAGTGGCCAATCATAAGTTTGTGATCTACCAGATGCAAAAACCGAACCAACCCCACTTCCGGGTCGGGATTTCGGTCGGTAAAAAGGTGGGCAACGCCGTCCAGCGGGGCTGGGTCAAACGACGGATCCGCCAAACCCTGCTCGAGGTTAAGCCCGAATTAAAGCAGGACGTTGACTTCTTGGTAATCGCCCGTAAATCGGCGGCCGACCTTTCAATGAAGGAAATCAAGAAGAATCTGGTCCATGCACTTACGTTGGCACACCTGTTTGAGGAAAAGTAAAGAGAGGATCAAGGTTTGAAAAAACACGGCAAAAAGGTCTTAAGTCTGACGGGGATCTTAGGGCTCACCCTGCTGTTGGCGGCATGTTCTAACAAGCCGATTACCAGTCACAGTACCGGGATTTGGGACCACTACATTGTTTACAACTGTTCGCGGTTTATTATTTGGCTGTCCAACATCTTTGGCGGTTACGGGATGGGGATCATCATCTTTACGATCATCATCCGGATCATCATCTTGCCAATGATGTTTTACCAGACCAAGTCCATGATGAAGACCCAGGAGCTGGCGCCGCAATTGAAGGCCCTGCAAAAAAAGTACTCGTCTAAGGACCGCGAAACGATGCAGCAGCTACAAATTGAGCAACAAAAGCTCTACAAGGAAGCGGGCGTCAACCCGTTTGCGTCGATGCTGCCACTGTTAATACAGTTACCAGTCATGTGGGCCTTGTACCAAGCCATTTGGCGGACGGCCCAATTAAAGACGGGGACCTTCTTGTGGCTCCAGTTAGGACACACCGACCCCTACTTCGTCTTACCGATTCTGGCGGCGGTCTTTACCTTCATTTCTTCTTGGCTGTCAATGGCCTCGATGCCAGAAAAGAACTCGATGACCACGACGATGACCTGGGTAATGCCAATCATGATCTTCTTTATGGCCCTCCAGTTCTCGGCGGCCATCACCCTCTACTGGGTGGTCACTAACGCCTTCCAAGTGGTTCAGACCTTAGTGATCCAAAACCCGTTCAAGATTCGGCGGGAACGCGAAGCAAAGCAGGCGGCACAAAAGGCCAAGCAACGCAAGATTGAAAAAGCCAAGCGTCGGGCCTACTCTAGCAAGCGCAAGTAATTTAGAAATAGAATAAGAGGCCGGGAGAAAATGAAATTTTCCCTGCCTTTTTTTTCGAGGGGGAAGTCAATGAGTGAGTACCAAGGAAAAACGTACCAAGACGCCGTTTTAAAGGCGCAACAAGACCTGAACAAGCCGCAAGCGGAATTAACCATCACGGTGGTCGACCCTGGTCGGCGGGGCCTGTTTGGCCTGGGCGCCCGGCCGGTTAAGATTGAGGCGGTGGTCAAGAAAGTGGTTGAACCAGCAACGCCCACACTGTCATCGTCACCAGAAGAGGTGGCTCCGGTTCAACAAGAAGACCCCGCCGAGCAAACGCCTCAACTTATAGAAGAACCAGTGGCCACTGAGCAGCCAGAAGGCAATCCAGAAGGGGCGCCGGACGGTCAATTAAGCCCGGCGGAAATTGCCGCCCGCCACGAACAAAACCTCCATCGGATGTCGGCCGCCGCTACCAAGTTGGTCGACTACCTGGAGCAGGCCTACCGGGCACTAGGGGTCGACGTTTCAGCCACGGTTCAAAGTAGCGGGGCCAAGGACGTCACGATTGAGCTGAACGCACCAACGCCCGGGAGGGTAATTGGCTACCACGGGCGGCGGATCAACGCCTTTGAGGTGCTCAGTGTCGCCTTTTTAAACTACCAGGGGGTCAAGGACGCCCAGGTGACCTTAGACAGCGAAGGCTACCGGGCCAAGCGGGCGCAAACAATTACCCGGATTGGGGAGCGGGCGGTCACCGACGTCATCGCTAGCGGCCAAGCGGTCTTTTTGGACCCGATGCCGGCCAGGGAACGCAAACTCTTGCATAAGCAACTAGAGGATAATCCGAACGTCAAGACCTATTCGCAGGGGCGTGAACCCTTCCGCTCGGTCGTGATCGCCCCCAAATAATTGACAAGGGCGGGCAAAGTTCTTACAATAAATACGTTAAAATTGAAAACTTCGTTAGAGTAGTGAAAGTGCTTTGACCATGACCGCGGGAAACCGGGGCTTCGTGGAGGGGCACTTTTTTCTTTGAACGAGAAAGGACCAACAGATGGCAAATTCAGAGCAAGACACAATTGCGGCAATCTCGACCCCGGTTGGGGAAGGGGGGATCTCAATCATCCGGGTGTCCGGCGACCAGGCCCTAGACGTGGTAAGCCGGATTTTTAAGGGCAAGGATCTTCACCAAGTTAAAAGCCACACCATTAACTACGGGCACATCATCGATCCCGCAAGCGGGGAAACGGTAGATGAGGTAATGGTTTCGGTGATGTTAGCCCCCAAGACCTACACCAAAGAAGACGTGGTGGAAATCAACTGCCATGGGGGGCTGTTGGCGACTAACCGGGCCCTACAATTAACCTTAACCAACGGGGCGCGGTTGGCCGAACCCGGTGAGTACACCAAGCGGGCCTTTTTAAACGGCCGTTTAGACCTCTCCCAGGCCGAAGCGGTGATGGATCTGATCCGGGCCAAGACTGACAAGTCGATGAAGGTGGCCCTAAACCAACTCGACGGGGACCTGTCGCGGTTGATTAAGGCCCTACGCCAAGATATCCTGGACGTTTTGGCCCAGGTAGAGGTCAACATCGACTACCCCGAATACGACGCGGTCGAAGAGATGACCACTAAGATGCTAAAGGAAAAGGCCAGCGAGGTTCGCCAACGCTTGGAAACCCTCTTGCAAACGGCCAAGGAAGGCAAGGTCTTACGCGACGGCCTGGCCACCGCCATCATTGGGCGACCGAACGTCGGCAAGTCGAGCCTTTTAAACGCCCTCTTGCACGAGGATAAGGCGATCGTGACCGAAGTAGCGGGGACGACCCGTGACGTGATTGAAGAATACGTCAACGTGGCTGGGGTACCACTGAAGCTAATTGACACGGCAGGGATCCGTCACACCGACGATACGGTCGAAAAAATCGGGGTTGAGCGCTCCAAGCAAGCGATTGAAACCGCCGACCTGATCCTCTTGTTGATCGACTCCAGCCGCCTGCTGACCGAAGAGGACCGGGCGCTAATTGAGGCCACCGCACAAAAACCCCGGATGGTGATCTTTAACAAGACCGACCTGCCGGCCCAAGTTGACCTGGCTGAGCTAACCGAACTCGTTAACGGTGACCCGGTCATTCAGACCTCCATCTTGGAACACGCAGGGATGCAGGAACTGGGTCAAGCAATCGCCCACCGCTTCTTTAACGAGGGGATTGAATCTAATCGGGGCGCCGTGATGGTCACTAACGCCCGCCACATCGGCCTGTTGCACCAGGCAGTTGACTCGCTCAACGCCGTTTTGGAGGGGATCGAGGCCGGAATGCCGGTTGACCTGGTGCAAATTGATATGACCGACGCTTGGAACACGCTGGGGGAAATTACCGGCCAGACCTACCAAGACGAGTTGCTTGACCAGCTCTTTAGCCAATTCTGTTTAGGAAAGTAGAGGAAGAAACGAGAATGGAAACCAAAGTTGTTAACTACAACGGGGGCGACTACGACGTAATCGTTGTGGGGGCGGGGCACGCCGGCTCCGAAGCCGCCCTAGCCGCTGCCCGGATGGGGAATAAGACCCTCTTGATCACGATCAGCCTGGAAATGGTCGCCTTCATGCCATGTAATCCGTCACTCGGGGGCCCGGCCAAGGGGGTCGTGGTCCGCGAAATCGACGCCCTCGGCGGTGAGATGGGTCACAACATTGATAAGACCTACATCCAGATGCGGATGCTCAACACCGGGAAGGGCCCGGCCGTGCGGGCGCTGCGGGCACAAGCCGATAAGCACGCCTACCACCGCCAGATGAAGTGGACGATTGAAAAGGAAAAGAACCTGACCCTACGCCAAGGGGTGGTTGACGACCTGATCGTAGAAGACGGCACCGTCAAGGGGGTCATCACCAACACCGGGGCGGCTTACCACGCCAAGGCAGTGGTTTTGACGGTCGGGACGGCCGCCCGGGGTAAGATCATCATCGGCGAACTCCAGTACCAATCTGGCCCGAATAACTCTAAGGCCGCCGTTAAGTTGTCCGAAGCCCTGGAGCGGCTCGGCTTTGACCTCCAGCGGTTTAAGACTGGGACGCCGCCACGAGTGGACGGGAACACGATTGATTACTCCAAGACCGAGGAACAGCTGGGTGACCAAACACCAAACCACTTCTCCTTTGACACGCCGGACACTTCCTACATCCCGGTCAAAGACCAGATTTCTTCTTGGCTAACCTACACTAACCCGACCACCCACGAAATTTTACGTAACAACCTCGACCGCGCCCCAATGTTCTCTGGGGTGATCGAAGGGGTGGGACCACGCTACTGTCCGTCAATTGAAGATAAGATCGTCCGCTTTGCCGACAAGGACCGCCACCAGGTCTTCTTGGAACCGGAAGGGCGGGACACCGACGAGTTTTACTTGGACGGGCTGTCGACGTCAATGCCAGAAGAAATCCAGCACCAGATGATCCACTCGGTGGCCGGGTTGGAGCACGCCGAACTGATGCGGCCGGGTTACGCCATCGAATACGACGTGGTAGCCCCGTACCAATTAAAGGCCACTCTGGAAACCAAGTTGGTTAACAATCTTTACACAGCTGGGCAGACCAACGGGACCTCGGGGTACGAAGAGGCGGCCGGCCAAGGCCTGATCGCCGGGATTAACGCCGGCCTGCGCGCCCAGGGCAAGGAACCGTTTGTTTTGAAGCGCTCCGACGCCTACATTGGGGTGATGATCGACGACCTAGTCACCAAGGGAACCAAAGAACCTTACCGCTTGCTAACTAGCCGGGCCGAGTACCGGTTGATCCTACGCCACGACAACGCCGACCTTCGTTTGATGGAAAAGGGACATGCAATCGGGCTGGTGTCCGATGAGCGCCTGGCGGCCATGGAAGAAAAGAAGCAACGGGTGGAAGACGAAATCGCCCGCTTGAAGGACTTCCGGATCAAACCGGGGGAAGAAATTGACGCCTTTGTGGTGGCCCACGGTGATAAGCCGCTTAAGGATGCCATCGCTGCCGATGCCTTCTTACGCCGGCCGTACGTCGACTACCCAACCCTTCTGAAATTTGTTGATGCGCCGGCCGTTGAACTGGACCGCCAGGAAGTAGAACAGGTTGAGATTCAACTTAAGTACGCCGGCTACATCGAAAAAGAAGAGGCTAAGATTGAACGCCTCAAGCGGATGGAAGCTAAGCGGATTCCAGCCGATATTGATTACCAAGCTATTGAAGGCTTAGCCACGGAAGGGCGCCAAAAGTTGGAGCAGATTCGCCCGACCACCCTTGCCCAGGCCTCCCGGATCTCCGGTGTCAACCCGGCTGACCTGGCCATCCTGTCCGTGTACCTGCGGCAGGGAAAGTTGAAGTAACAAACACAAATTGTTTAATAAGTACGTGTTCGCTCAAATGGTCTGGTTTTAAATTTTAAATGACTGGTCTGGCGCCCTGATGAATAGTTAAAAAGATATGTTTAATGTGGCTGAACCCGCTTTCACACATAATTTATAAACTGACAAGGAATTGCGGGATTTTGACTTTGCCAAATCACCCCTAATCAGTGTATGATAGATTAAAAGATTCTTAAGGTGGTGCGCACCACCTTAACTAATTGAGAAAGCGAGGATGCGTATGTTAAAAGAGTTTAAAGAGTTCATCGCCCGCGGGAACGTGATGGACCTGGCCGTTGGGGTTATCATCGGGGCTGCCTTCACGGCAATCGTGAAGTCGTTGGTTTCCAATTTGATTAACCCGTTGATCGGGATTTTCCTGGGGAAGATCGACTTGTCCAACCTGGTCTTTTCCATCGGTTCCGCCCACTTCCGTTACGGTTCCTTCTTAAACGAAGTGATCAACTTCTTGATCATCGCCTTCGTGGTCTTCTTGATGGTCAAGGGGATCAACAAGGTAATGCCAAAGAAGGAAGAAGAAGCGGTCAAAAAGGGCCCGTCCAAGGAAGAAGAATACCTTGGCCAAATTGTCGAATTGCTGAAGAAGCAAGATAAGTAAAGAAGTGGTAACCAACGCCGCTGTAAAGTAAAAATCCGGTTACTTCGTTATTTGACGAAGTAACCGGATTTTATTTGTTGGAGGGATAGAATAGTGGGCTACCACTCCGTTCTAGTCGCGGTGGGCCTCCAAGTCGACCTCTGCTAGCGGAATCAACTTGGTCTTGTACTTGACCTTGTAGTAGATGTATAAGATCACAAACAACGGCACTGACATGTAGGTAATCAGGATGTTTTCCCAGTCAAGCTTAGCGAAAGCCCCCAGGTTTTGCCCCCCAACGGCGATTAGGCAGAGGATAAAGGCAAAGATGGGGCCAAACGGGAAGAGGGTGGCCTTGTAATTGAGGTCGCTGAGCTTGCGTCCCTGCTTGACGTAGGCACGCCGGAAGCGGTAGTGGGCCACGGCGATCCCGAGCCAGGCGATAAAGCCGGAGAGCCCGGAGGCGTTAATTAGGTAGTTGTAGGCTTCCTTGCCCAAGAACTGGGTGGCGAACACGGCTAGGGAGATCACCATCGTCCCGACCATGGCATAGATCGGAATCCCGCGCTTGTTGACGTAGCCAAAGATCTTCCAGGCAAAGCCTTCCTTGGCTTGGGTGTAAAGCATTCGGGTTGAAGCGTACAAACCGGAGTTGGCAGCCGACAACAGGGCGGTAAAGATCACGGCGTTCATGACTGAGGCCGCGGCAGCTAGTCCGGCCCGTTCAAAGACGATCGTTAGCGGGCTCATGGAAACGTCCTTGACGCTAGACGACAGGAGGTTCTTGTCGGTGTACGGCAGGATGCAAGCCATCACAAAGATCGACAGTAAGTAGAACAAGAGGATCCGCCAGAAGGTCGAGTGAATCGCCTTAGGAACGGCGTGTCTGGGGTCAGCCGACTCTCCGGCCGTGATTCCGACCAGCTCGGTTCCCTGAAAGGACATCCCGGCCACCAAGAAGACGGCAAACATTGACGGGAAGCCACCAACAAACGGTGCTTGTTTGTAAGTAAAGTTCTTTAAGCCGATGGCGGAGTGGCCCCCCATGATCCCGAAGATAACCAAAAAGCCGACCACCAAGAAGAAGCCGATCGTAACCACCTTGATAAAGGAGAGCCAATATTCGGTCTCCCCGTAAGATTTGACCGACAGCCAGTTGATCAGGGCGATTAGGACAAAGACGACGGACGAAAAAATCCATGACGGTAGGTGGGGGAACCAGAAGTTCATGACCACCCCGCAGGAAACGGCGTCAACAGTGATCGTGATGGTCCAGTTAAACCAGTAGTTCCACCCCATCGCAAAGCCAAAGGCCGGGTCGACGTAATCGGCAGAGTAGGTAACAAAGGAGCCGGTAGTCGGCGAGAAGGTCGCCATTTCCCCTAAAGAGGTCATCAGAAAGTAAACCATGATCCCCATTAGGGCGTAAACGACTAAGGCGCCCCCGGGACCGGCGGTAGCAATTGCCGAACCGGAAGCGATTAAGAACCCGGTCCCGATGGAACCACCCAAGGCAATCATCGATAAGTGGCGGGTCTTTAAGCTCCGCCGCATTTCGTGATTTTCGGTACCGGCGGCAGCGTCGGCTGAAGATTTCAAAAGAAGCCCTTCTTTCTAAATGGATAAAATTTCACAATTGATCAATCTATTCTAACATAAAATAAAACAAATACCGTAATATTCGTCAGATATTCATAAAAAGGCAGGTGGAACATTAGAAATCCTTAAGGGTTCGATCGGTTTACATGAACGGGGAAAAAGACTATCATTATATAGATTTTACGGCGCTTTGCGGGTCCATTGGGGAGAGATCTTTCCCGGGAAATGACCCAGACAAAACGAGAATTGGAGTTGAAAACAATGTGTGGAATTGTTGCGTTCGTGGATAATGAGAAGCCACAACAAAAGGAAGTTCAAATTCAAAAGATGATGAACCGGATTATCCACCGGGGACCGGATGATTCCGGAATGTTTGTTGACGAGCAGGCGGCATTAGGTTTTCGCCGGTTGTCCTTTATCGACGTTAAGTCGGGGAACCAACCCATCTTTAACGAGGACGACTCAAAGGCGGTCATCTTCAACGGGGAAATCTATAACTTTAAGCCCCTGCGAGAAGAATTAATTAAGGCCGGTCACACCTTTAGCACTCATTCCGACACCGAAGTTATCCTGCACGGGTACGAAGAGTGGGGTGAAGGCGTCGTCAAGAAGCTACGCGGGATGTTCGGCTTCGTTATTTGGAACCGGGAGACCGGCGAAATGTTTGGGGCTCGCGATCACTTCGGAATCAAGCCGCTGTATTACGCCAAGATGAACGGGACCTTCTTTGTCGGTTCCGAAATCAAGTCCTTCTTGGATCACCCGAACTTTGATAAGCGATTGAACAAGGAAGCCTTAAAGCCGTACATGACCTTCCAGTACCCCGCTACTGATGAAACCTTCTTTAAGGGCGTTTACCGCCTGCCAGAGGGTCACTTCTTCCGTTACAAGAACGGCGAATTCTCAATGGAACAGTACTGGGACGCCGACTTCTCCCCGGACAAGGAAAGCTTCAACCAGGCCGTCGATAAGATCGAAGCGGCCGTTGACGAATCGGTTAAGGCCCACTCCTTTGCCGATGCCGGGATCAAGGTTGGTTCCTTCTTGTCAGCCGGGGTGGACTCCTCTTACGTAACGGCGATGATGCGCCCTGACAACACCTTCTCGATCGGGTTTGACTCCCGCTACGACGAAACCAAGCAGGCCCGCGAACTGGCCGAAAAGCTGAAGCTGAAAAACACCGACAAGAAGCTGACCAACGAGGAAGCCTTCAACGCCTTTCCGACCATCCAGTACTACCTGGACGAACCGGATTCTAACCCGTCCGTGGTGCCGTTGTACTTCTTGACTAAGTTGGCTAAGGACAACGGCTACAAGGCGATGTTATCCGGGGAAGGGGCCGACGAACTCTTTGCCGGCTACACCGACTACGGCTTCAACACTTCCTCTAAGCCGATCCGCTGGGTAACCGACCAGATGCGTAAGTTGCCACAACCAACCCGCTACAAGATTGGGGAATGGCTGAAGAACCACAAGAACTTCCACGGTCGTTTGCACATGTACCACGCCATGGCCCCGGCCCGCGAAGACTTCGTCGGGCAAGCCTACATCTTCTCGCCAGAAGAGGCGAGCGACGTCTTGAACAAGGACTTTGATTGCGGACCAACGATCCAAGAAATCCTGGCCCCGTACTTTGACAAGATCGAACCAAAGGATATCGATGAAGTGGCCAAGCGCCAATACGTGGACCTGCACCAGTGGATGCCAGGTGACATCTTGCTCAAGGCCGACAAGATGAGTATGGCGAACTCCCTAGAATTACGGGTGCCGCTCTTGGATAAGGAAGTCATGAACGTGGCTTCCCACACGCCAACTAAGTACCTCTTTAACTACAAGGGGACCAAGTGGGCCTTCCGGATGGCCGCTAACCGGCACCTGCCAGAGGAATGGGCGACCCGGCCGAAGATGGGCTTCCCGGTTCCAATTCGCGAATGGCTCCACGAAGACAAGTACTACCAAGAAGTACGGGCCCTATTTGAAGAGGACTTCGTTAAGGAATTCTTCGACCAGGACAAGATCTTGCAGTTAGCCGATGACAACTACCACCAAAAGATCGACGGCCGCCGTAAGTTGTGGACGATTTACACCTTCTTGGTATGGTACAAGCTCTACTTTATCGATAACTACGTGCCGGAATACACGAAGCAAGCGGATGCTGAGGTAATGCAATAATGACAATGACGCTAAGCGAAATTATCACGGTCTTAAAGGACGCAGGGTTGTTCAAGGAATTGATTGTGGCCGGCAAGTGGCACGACCGGGCGCCGGAGGAGTTGGCCAACCGCACCGTGTTAGACCTGTCTTACGACTCGCGGACGGTCAAGGAGGGGACCCTCTTCTTTTGTAAGGGCCTCAAGTTTGATCCTAAGTACCTGACGATGGCCGCTAACCAGGGGGCGAGTGTGGCGATGGCCCCGGCGGATTACTCCGCCCAGTTAAAAACTAGTGAGCATCCTGACTTACCCCAAGTGATCGTTACCGATATTCAAAAGGCGATGGCGACTGTGTCCCGGGCCTTCTTTGGCTACCCGGACCGCAACCTGACCGTGATTGGCTACACCGGGACCAAGGGGAAGACGACCTCGGTTTACTTCACCCGCCACGTCATGGCCAAGGCCCTGGGGAAAGTGGTCGCCCAGCTTTCCTCGATTGACGAGTGTTTGGACGGCGAAACCTTCATCCCGGCCCACTTAACGACGCCGGAGTCCTTAGACCTCTTTAGGATGATGAAAGAGGCCGTCGACAACCAGATGAAGTACTTGGTGATGGAGGTTTCTTCCCAGTCCTATAAGAAGTCGCGGGTCTTTGGCCTACCCCTTGATATCGGCGTCTTTTTAAACATCTCGCCCGACCATATTAGTCCGGTGGAACACCCGAGCTTTGAAGACTACCTGGCCTGCAAGAGTGAAATCATCGACAACTGCAGGATCCTCGTCGTTAACCGGGAGTGCAGTCAGTACGATTACCTGGCCGAAAAGGCACACGACCTGGGCAAGCAGGTAATTTCATTTGGGAGTGATCAATCGGCGGCCGATTACCAATACCGACTGGGTGAACACGGTTACTTCACCGTTACCACCGCTAACCCGGCCCTGCCTAAGCTTGACGGCGATTTTCGAGTTATGATGCCGGGGGACTTTAACGTTGCAAACGCCCTGGCCGCATTGACCGTGGCGGCCCAAGTGGCCCCGGTCAGCGAGGACTTTCGGGCGGGCCTGGCCGAAACGACCGTGCCAGGACGGATGGAATTTATCAAGGACAAGCAGGGCGTGGTGGCCTGCGTCGATTACGCCCACAACTACTTGAGCCTGACGGCCAGCTTCAACTTCATGAAGCACGAATTTAAAGACGGCCGCTTGATCGTGGTGATCGGGGCGGCTGGGGGCAAGGCCGAATCCCGCCGTAAAGACATTGGGCGCGCCCTGTCCCAGTACGCCGATGTGGCGATTTTAACCTCTGAGGATAACTTCTTTGAAGACCCTCACCAGATCGCCGCTGACATTAAGGAAAACATTGATAACCCCGACCTCGAGGTCATCGTCAACGTTGACCGTAAGGCGGCAATTGAACAGGCCTACGCAATGGCTAAGCCTGGCGACGCCCTCTTTATGGCCGCCAAGGGACGGGAAACCTTTATGCACGAAAAGGGCAAGGACGTTCCTTACCAAGGCGACTACCAGATTACTAAGCAATTGATGGAGAAATAATGCGATGACCCTGCAAATAATCGACCAAGCTCACATTGATACTAATTCGGCCATTTCTTTGCTGACCGAACACGGCCTCTTGGTGCGGACGGAAAACTACCGCCAGCACTTCTTCTACCACGTTGAGTACAATTCCAAGCTCGTTCAGTCCGAAACCCTCTTCTTTTGTAAGGGCGCGGCCTTTAAAGAGGATTACTTAAACGAGGCGATTGACCGCGGGGCAACGGCTTACGTGGCCGAACAAAGCTACCAAAACGGGGCGACGGCCCTGATCGTTACCAACATCCAACGGGCGATGGCGCTGTTATCCAACGCCTTTTACGGTTTCCCGTCCAACGACCTCTTTGCGATTGGGATCACCGGGACCAAGGGAAAAACATCGACGGCCTACTTCGCCGCCACGGCCCTGAACCTGGGGACCGACGACCGGACCGCCTTGATCTCAACTTTAAATACTTCGTTGGGCAAGGGTGACGTCTTCAAGTCCAAGTTGACCACCCCTGAATCGTTAGACCTCTTTCGCTATCTACGCCAAGCCGTCGATAATGGGATGACCCACCTAGTGATGGAAGTATCTTCGCAATCCTACTTGCTCGACCGGGTCTACTCCCTACACTTCGGGATCGGGGTCTTTTTGAATATTTCCAGCGACCACGTTGGTCAAAATGAGCACCCCGACTTTGCCAACTACCTCTTTTGCAAGGAGCAGCTGCTCTTAAATTCCAGCGTTTGCGTGCTAAACACCCAGATGGACCATTTCGAAGAGGTTTACCAGGCCGCCAAGGTCTCGACGGCCCCGGACAAGATTTACCTGTTTGGGGAAGTCGGCAGTCACCCTGACTTAGACCTGGCTTACCAAATCCAGTCAACCGGCTTGGCTGGTTCTAACTTCCAGTTAACCGGGGTGAGTGACCGTGGGAGCGCCCTGATGTTAGACGGGGAGTACCAGTCCAGCGTGGCTGGCGATTACAACGTGGGTAACGCTACGGCCGCCGCTATTTGTGCCGCCATTGGTGGGGTCAAAAAGAAAACCATCCAGGAGGCCTTTGGGCAGGTCCACATCGCCGGCCGGATGGAAGTGATTAGGACCCAAGAGCACGGCACGGTCTACGTTGATTACGCCCACGACTACGCCTCCGTTAAGCGTCTCTTAGCCTTTTTAAAGGGCCAGCAACACCAAGGAGAGCCGAGCCAGATTACGGTGGTCTTAGGGGCGCCTGGTAACAAGGGGGTTTCACGGCGACCGGACCTCGGTAAGGCCCTAGCTGAAGAGCGGGTCAACCGGGTAATTTTGACGACCGATGATCCCGCCTTTGAAGACCCCCAGGCGATCGCCGCGGAAATTGACGCCCACATCGATCACGATCGGGTTGGCCAAGTCGAATACGTGGCCGATCGCAGGGAAGCGATTGAAACGGCAATCCAAGCCGCCCGGCCGGGGGACTTAGTTGTCCTTGCCGGTAAGGGAACTGACCAGTACCAAAAGGTGGCAGGGGTTGATACTCCCTACCCTGGCGATATTGCCGTCGCCCGTCAAGTGGTCGCCCGGCTAGAGAATTAACTTCTGACTAGGAGAAACGCTACCTTTGTTGTAAGATAAGGGTGATCAATAAAAAAGCGGGGCTAGAATTCAAAATGAAAGCACTACGACAAACCTTAAGCTGGCTGATTCCAGTGGCGATCGGGCTCATCATCGCGTTGCTAGTGAAGCAATTTTCCTTCCAACTCGTGAAAGTGGACGGGCCATCGATGCAACCGAACCTGCAAAATAACGAGCGGGTGGTGGCCGTTAAAACGTCGAAGATTCACCGCGGTAGCGTCGTCGTCTTCGATGCCAACGGGGTTGACCCCCAGGTTTCGCAAACGACCGACTACGTTAAGCGGGTAATCGCCTTACCGGGTGACACGGTGGAAGCCAAGAACGGCTACATCTACGTCAACGGTAAGAAGACCAACCAATCCTACATCTCTAAGTACCAACGAACGACCGGGACGGGGAATTGGACTTTAGCGTCAATTTCCGAAGAGAATAACTGGATGAAGAATATGGGCGCCACTAAGGTCCCAAAGGGAATGTACTTTGTTTTGGGGGACCACCGTTCGGTCTCTAACGACAGTCGTTACTGGGGCTTTGTGCCGAAGAATAAGATTGTCGGGGTCGTCAAGGTGGGCTTTTGGTCCTCGAGCACCAAGCAGCATAAGTACAACGTTAACCAGCTCTGGAAGCATTACTTTACGGGGAATTAGCTAAAAAGGCGACGATGACTAATTCGGTCATCGTCGCCTTTTTAATCTTCGGTGGTTACTCAGATAACGTGCTTCCCAACCACAGGCCTAGTGGCTAAGTCTGGCCACAGAACGCCGCTGTCGCGTTAACCTGTGCCAACGGCCTGTCGAGTAGGTTGGTGAGCACTTCCATTCTTTGTTTCATATGAAACGACCTAGTTCACCTGACTAGTACCGTCGTTGTAATTTAAGGTGACGCCGGGTTGGACGTTAAAGATGTACACGTGGAACTTAACGGCGTCGCTGCCGACCGCTTGGGCCTCCATTTCCACCCCGCGGGCGAGGAGTTCGTTGCCCCGGAAGATCGGGGTAACCCGGTAGCGAACGTAGTGGTCCGGGGATTGCTTTAGGTAAGCGGCCACTTCGTCTTCGTACTTGAGCATGTCGGGGTCGTTTAACTGGCGGGTCCCGGTAATCAGATTTTTGAAGTTATTGTTTTGCCCGGTTAGCTGGTAGCCAATCAGGTGTGAGCGGTTGTAGAGCCACTGACCATTGACGCGTTTGTTATGCCAACCAGTCGGGTCGACGGTCAGGGCTTCCCGTTTGACGGTGGGCATCAGCGATTGGTTGAGCATCGCATTGGCCGCCCCGGGACGGTTGTACTGGTCCAAGTTCCCGTAGCTTTGCCAAGCGCCGTTTGCAAGGGACAAGTCGGCTTCCGAGAAGCTTGGTTGATTATTGTCAACGGTGATGACGTCTTGGCCGGTATAGTCCAGGTTGGATAAATTAGTGCCGGCTTGGCTGGATTGCTTGCTGGGGGTTGCCGGTTGGACGCCGTAGTCGCTAAGTTCTTCCTTGGTTTCTTTAATCTGCTTTTGCAGGTGGGTGATCTTTTTTTGGAGGGTCTGGTTTTCCTTGCTAAAAGAAGCGGCCCGCCGTTGGTCGGTACGGTCGTAACGGTAACTGCTGGAAGCGGGACTGGCCACGACCGCCGATTCCTTAGTGCCGGAGTGGGTGACTAGGCCCACGGTCATTAAGAACAGTGCGGCAAAGCCGAGGACGGAGATGGTCGCTTTGTGGTGGAAGTTTTTCATCTTGCTTACCGTCCTGACTTCGTGTAACCAGCGTTAATCGCTTCTTGCTCGGTGCTGAAGTAAACGGTGTTGCCGGCCTTGATGTGGTAAGTGGCTTGGGTCGGCAAGTGGTACTTCTTGGAGCGGGCATCGCCGACGATGACATTGGAGCCGTTCCCGGTGGCGACGGTTCCCGCAGTGGTCGTTGACGTAGCGGCGCCGTAACTTGGTTGCGTATCGGCGTCAGCCCTGGCTTGGCTAGCACTGGCTGCCTGAGCGCTAGCCGCTGCCTCTTTAGAACTAGCTTCCTCACTGCTAGACTCGGCGGCGCTCAATTGTTCCTTGAGGCTGGCTAGCTTGGCGCCCAAGGAATCGCGTTTAACCAACAGGCTGTCGTGGGCCTTGCTTTCCTTAACCATGGAGGAGTGGCCGAGTTTTTTAATAATCACCGTCGGCTTTTGCGCGGCGTCAACGTTAGTGGTGGTACCAATGGCGGCGGTAAAGAGGGTCAAAGTGGCAATGATCAGGGTTAGGCGCCACCAAAATGGACGCTTAGCATGGTTGCCTTGCTTGAGGGACCAAAGCAGGGTGCCGATGGTTAATAGACAAAGAGTTACGATAATGATCTTCAATTGATTTTTCTCCCGATAAAAGTGTTAAAGACGACAAAGAGGCTGTGGCAAAATTGCCATAGCCTCTTTGTATATGGATTTAGCGTGGATAATAAACGGCGGCTGACGCCTAGTCCGTCCTATTAGGGTTTCCTCGCTTAATAATTAGTCTTCGCGTGAGTAAGTAGCAACGTCGTGTAAGATCAGGTCCAAGAAGTCTTGCTTGGACATGCTTACTTGATCCTTTTCCCCGTACTTGCGGACGGAAACGGTGCCGTTAGCCACTTCGTCTTCCCCAACTACCAGGGTGTACGGAACCTTTTGGGTCTGGCTTTCGCGAATCTTATAACCCATCTTTTCGCTGCGGTGGTCAACAACGGTCCGCAGTTGGGCTGCCCGGAATTCACGGGCCAGGTCATCAGCGTAATCACCGTGCTTTTCATCGGAAACCGGGATGATGTTGACTTGGTTTGGTGCCAACCAGGTTGGGAAGGCTCCCTTGTAGATTTCGGTCAGGTAGGCCACGAAGCGTTCCATGGTGCCGACCACCCCACGGTGGATCATGACTGGGCGGTGTTGCTTACCGTCTTCACCAACGTAGTGGAGGTCAAACTTTTCAGGCAGCATGAAGTCCAGTTGGATGGTGGACATCGTTTCGTCGTTGCCCAGGGCGGTCTTGGTTTGGATGTCCAGCTTTGGTCCGTAGAAGGCCGCTTCCCCTTCGGCTTCGTAGTAGTCCAGTCCCATGGAATCCATGGCAGCCTTTAACATGGATTGACTGCGTTCCCACATTTTATCGTTAGCGAAGTACTTTTTGGTGTTCTTCGGGTCACGGTAGGATAAGCGGAAGGTGTAGTCGTTGATGTTGAAGTCCTTGTAGACGTCCATGATCAGCTTCAAGATCTTGGCGAATTCGTCTTGGATTTGGTCTAGGGCCACGAAGGTGTGACCGTCGTTTAAGGTCATTTCCCGGACCCGTTGCAAACCGGAGAGGGCCCCGGATTTTTCGTAACGGTGCATCATCCCGAGTTCGGCGATCCGCAGTGGCAGTTCACGGTAAGACCGGATGTGGTGCTTGTAGATTTGGATGTGGGATGGGCAGTTCATTGGCCGCAGTTCGAGCAGTTCGCCGTCACCCATGTCCATTGGCGGGAACATGTCTTCGCGGTAGTGGTCCCAGTGACCGGACGTCTTGTAGGCGTTGAGGTTCATCAAGACAGGGGTGTAGACGTGTTCGTAGCCATCGCCAACTTCCTTGTCGATCACGTAACGTTCGATCGTCCGGCGAATCGTGGACCCCTTTGGCATCCAGTACGGCAACCCGGCACCAACCTTTGGATCAACGAAGAACAAGTCGAGTTGGTTCCCGATCACCCGGTGGTCACGTTCGCGGGCTTCTTGGCGGGCCTTCAAGTCGGCTTCCAGGTCTTCCTTCTTGAAGAAGACGGTCCCGTAAATCCGTTGGAGCATTGGGTTAGAGGACATCCCCTTCCAGTAAGCCCCGGCCACGGAGAGGAGCTTAACGTTCTTAACGAGGTTAGCGTACAGCATGATGGGTGCCTGGGCTAAGATCGTTGCGTCGCCCATCTTGTAGAGGGATACTTGACCGTCTTCGGCGTTTTCCTTAAGTAGTTCGCTGGAGAATTGGTCACCTTCAACGGCCTTAACGGCGTCGTCAACACTGACCTTGACCAGTTCGATCTTGAGGTTTTCCTTGGCTAACTTCTTAACGGCTCTTTCCAAGCCTTCCAATTCGTCAGCGGAGACTTGTTGGTTGTCCTTATCGGAGTCAACGAAGAATTGGTCTTCTTCGGCAACGGCTTCCCCGAGGCGGATCCCCTTGAATTGGTCTTGCAAGGCAGCCTTGAGTAAGAGGGCGGCGACTTGGCGCAGGGCGTCTAAACTTTCCTTTGATTCACGGTCGACCTTTTCAACGGTCCCGTTTGGTAACATGATGGCAACTTGTGGCATGTAAACTCCTCCTTTGGAATAAAAAAACGCCCCTAACGCTACCCACTTTGGCAACGTTAGGGACGTTGAAAATAACAACTTCAGCGTGGTTCCACCCATCTTCAGGATTTAAAATCCTCTCTATGGTGTGGTAACGGGCACGACCCGGTCCCCCTTATTTCGGGGGGCAAGAAATGGGGTGGTACCTTAACTACTCCGTGTAAAGGTGCTTCCAGCCATGGCACCCTTCCCTGGTTTACCGCTTGTAGTTAGGCGTATCCCGCATTTGAAACGATTATAGCATGCTCAAGGGGCATGTCAAGGCGTGGCTTAGTTTTATTGGTTTGCCGTGCCACCTTGGGTTCCGTTTTGGGTGGTAGTGTGAGAGCCATTTGTATCAGTGCTGCCACTATTGCCACTATCAGAACCATTGCTATCACCGGTACTGCCATTACTACCAGTTCCCGTTCCGCCAGTTCTTCCGCCATTGTTACCGTACCCGTAGGTATTAGTGTTAGTGGTGTTGGTGTAAGTCGACTGGTTATCGTTACTGCTAGAAGCAGAGGAACTGGAGGAGTACACGGAAGAAGAACTCGATTCCGGTTCAGAGTATGAGTAGGTGTAGGTTTCCTGGTAGTCGGTAGAAGAAGAACTCGAGGACTTCTTGCTGCTACTCTTCTTCTTGTGTGAACTGGACTTAGAGCTTGAAGAAGTCGAGATTTCGTCGGAGCTGGTGTTAACCGGGTTTTGTTGCTTGACCACGAAAACGGCGATCATGACCACCAGGATGGCCAGCAAGATGCCCAACGCCAAGCGGAAGAGTTTCTTTTGCTTGCTAACGGGCTTTTTAGGCCGTCGGTTAGGCCCCTTGCGGTTGGCGGCGGTGGCCATTGGGGCTACCGGGCGCCGGCGCTTTGGCCGTTTCGGCCGCTGTGGGCCCCCAAAGAGACTAGCGAAAAAGCCCGGCTTCTTCGGTCCCCGGCGGCGGGGCTTACGGCGTTTTGAATTCGTGCGATGACTCTTTTGGGTATCGTAGAGTTCGACGCGCGATAAATGCTGTTGTTCATCGTCGTGATTGTTATTCAAAGTCGTCACCTCTCATTATTTAGGGCTAATAATTTAGCACACGTGATGGATCTTTTCGTATTATAACACGAAAGGCGGATTGCAAAAGGAAAGCCCGCGGAAAAGAATTCCCGTGGGCCTTGGGTGTCAGCGAAGCCGAAACGATTGGGAGGAGACAGGCTTCGTTGATGAAGAAGAAAAATCAATTGAGGATGGTTATAATATACCGCTGGGCAATGAAGAAGGTGTGAAGGGCGGGTAAGGAAAGATTAAAAGTAGTTAAGAAAGATAAAGGGAGTAGCAAGTGGCCCCTCAGGTAGGCGACGTTCTACTCCCTTACTTTTATTCACCCACAAGCGGAATAATTTTAAGCGTACCTAAAAAAATGTTTGAATATTATGACTTTTATTGTACAATAACATAGTCTTAAATGTTATTCTATTTGTAGAATTGTAGAAAGGTGGAGATTTAGTTGAACAAGGAAGAAAAGGGGAGCGTCAAAAAGCATAAGTTAATAGAATATGCTAACGGTCCTTCGCTAGAAGAAATTAATGGCACAATTGAAGTTCCCAAAAATATGAGCTTTTGGAAAACTTTATTTGCATATTCAGGGCCTGGTGCATTGGTCGCCGTGGGCTACATGGATCCCGGTAATTGGTCAACTTCAATCACCGGTGGGCAAAATTTCCAGTACCTGCTAATGTCTGTCATCTTAATGTCAAGTTTGATTGCGATGCTTTTACAATATATGGCAGCTAAACTTGGTATCGTGAGTCAGATGGATTTGGCCCAAGCCATTCGTGCCCGGACTAGCAAGTCATTAGGGGTTGTCCTATGGATTTTAACCGAAATGGCCATTATGGCTACGGATATTGCCGAAGTTATCGGGGCCGCAATTGCCTTATATCTCCTGTTCAATATTCCGTTGGTTATTGCAGTTTTCGTAACTGTTTTTGATGTTCTAGTTTTGCTATTATTAACTAAAATTGGTTTCCGCAAAATCGAAGCTATTGTTGTTTGCTTAATTTTTGTGATCTTAGCAGTTTTCGTCTATCAAGTGGCTTTATCAAATCCAGATTGGGGCGGCGTAATTAAGGGCCTCGTCCCTACTGCCGATACTTTTTCAGGTTCTAAATCAGTTGCTGGTATGACACCCTTATCAGGTGCTTTAGGTATCATTGGAGCAACCGTTATGCCCCATAACCTGTACTTGCATTCGGCCGTATCACAAACACGAAAAGTTGACCATGATGATGAGGAGGATATTGCTCGAACAGTCAAGTTTTCCGCTTGGGATTCAAACATTCAACTATCCTTTGCTTTTGTTGTTAACTCATTGTTATTAATCATGGGGGTTGCTGTTTTCAAGACCGGAGCTGTCAAGGATCCTTCATTCTTCGGATTGTATCAAGCTCTATCTAATACTTCTATGTTAAGTAACGGCGTTTTGATTGCAGTTGCTAAATCTGGGGTCTTATCGGTCCTATTTGCAGTGGCATTATTAGCTTCTGGGCAAAACTCCACTATCACGGGTACTCTAACAGGGCAAGTAATCATGGAAGGCTTTGTACACATGCGTATGCCGCTCTGGTTACGTCGTCTAGTAACCCGGTTAATTTCAGTTATTCCTGTTTTGACCTGTGTTGCCCTTACCAGCGGAAAAAGTGCTATTGCTGAACATACTGCCTTAAATAATTTAATGAATAACTCCCAAGTATTCTTGGCATTTGCCCTTCCATTCTCCATGTTGCCGTTACTAATGATGACAAATAGTGAGGTAGAAATGGGCCAACGTTTTAAAAACTCACTATGGGTCAAGGTTTTAGGGTGGATCTCAGTTATTGCGCTAACTTTTTTGAACCTTAAAGGATTACCGGACTCAATTCTAGGTTTCTTCGGAGATAATCCGTCAACAGCTGAACAGAACCTATCTTCAATTATTGCCAATATTTTGATTATTGGAATTTTAGCCTTATTGGCATGGACCATTTATGATTTATATCGCGGCAATAAACGTTACGCTGCTAAGCTGGCAGCTCATCAAACTGAGAGTGATGCTAAATAACGAGTACAGCTTTTAAGAGAATCCTAGTAGGTGTCGATGATTCTGCTGATGCTAAATTAGCTTTTAAGCATGCCATTCAAGATGAAGCAGAATTAGTTATTGTTTCTGTCTTGGAAAAAGATGACATGAACGTGTATCAAGCTTTAAGTAAAGACTTCGTTTACGGCGAGCAAACTGAGCTGGAAAAGCATATCTTAGAATACCAAAAAGAAGCTCAAACCGCTGGTGTCAAGAATGTACGAGCCTTAGTAGCTGAAGGTGAACCTGGTGAAGTCATTGTGAAAGATATTATTACACACGTAGAACCAGATGTTTTAATCATTGGCTCTGAAGCCAAGCGGGGCATTCGACGTCACTTTGGTAGTCAAGCAGCTTACATGGCTAAATATTCACCAATTTCGGTATTAGTTATCCGATAATGTATAAAAGCCGGCTTATTATTAGAGTTTGTAGACTCTAATAATAAGCCGGCTTTTATACAGCTAAGAAAATTTTATAATGAAGACTAGGGTCCGTCTGAAAACTACTTAAGTAAGATGCAAATTGAGGCAATGTAAACCGTAGCCAGATAAACATGGAGAGTGTCAAGAATGTTGTGTAAAAATGGAAACTTCGCCCGCATGAATTGGCGATTCTAAAACATCGAATCAAGCGTGTCGT
>ERZ1036424.261-NODE-261-length-30789-cov-4.316587_pt1 | contig 30789 bp, 29 predicted proteins | sample MGYA00514221_ERZ1036424 | MGnify/ENA primary metagenome ERZ1036424 (study PRJEB33795, sample SAMN09464939) | human gut metagenome | host: Homo sapiens | place: USA: Stanford, California | collected 2016-11 | study: EMG produced TPA metagenomics assembly of the... | reverse complement strand
TGCTGTCCGCGTCTCTATTGATACTTTTACCTGAACTCCACCCCCCTGTACGGCGTGCAGGATCAAACAATGTGCAAAAATTACCCCATTAATGGGGGTGGCTGAAATTTGAACCGCGCCACACTTTCGTCACTTCGTTGGAAAGTGCAATTTTTACCGCCATTCATCCCTTCTTTTTCCCGTTTGGGTTATCAAAAATGCATCCAGGAACTTTTCATAAACAAAAAACAAACAAATAATTAACTTCCGAGGGTGAGTACTCTATGAAAACACAGGTTGCCATTATTGGCGCGGGCCCTTCAGGGTTACTGTTAGGCCAACTGCTGTATAACGCTGGTATTCATACCGTCATCCTTGAGCGTCAGAGTGCGGAATATGTGCTGGGACGTATACGGGCGGGGATTCTCGAAAACGGTACCGTCGAGCTACTGCGCGAAGCGGGGGTGGCAAAGCGAATGGATGCGGAGGGGCTGGTTCATCATGGCGTTGAGTTTTTATTTGAAGGCCAGCGGGTACCGGTACCGCTCAGCGAGTTGACCGGCGGTAAAAGCGTGATGGTCTACGGTCAGACTGAAGTCACCCGTGACCTGATGGCGGCAAGACGCGACAGCGGCGCGCCGATTATCTATGGCGTTAGCGAGGTGGCAATCGAGGATGTTAAGAGCGACCGACCGGTAGTCTCTTATGTGAGCGGCGGCGAAAAGTGTCGTCTGGAGTGTGATTTTATTGCAGGTTGCGATGGTTTCCACGGTGTTTCGCGGCAAAGCATTCCACGTGACATTCTCAAAGAATATGAAAGCGTGTGGCCGTTTGGTTGGTTAGGTTTGCTGGCGGATACGCCACCGGTGAATCCAGAGCTGATTTACGCCCATCACGAACGCGGATTTGTATTGTGTAGTAAGCGCTCACTCACACGCAGTCGCTATTATTTGCAGGTGCCTCTAAGCGATAACGTCTCGGAGTGGACAGACGAACGCTTCTGGAATGAGTTAAAGCGGCGTCTGCCGCAGGATCTGGCAAGTAAGTTAGTGACTGGTCACTCACTTGAGAAAAGCATTGCGCCGCTGCGTAGCTATGTCGTCGAGCCGATGCAGTACGGCAGGCTGTTTCTGGTCGGCGATGCCGCGCATATCGTGCCGCCAACCGGCGCGAAGGGGCTTAATCTGGCGGCGTCGGATGTCAATTATTTATGGCGGATCCTGCGTGAGTATTATCACCATGGCCGCGCGGATCTGATTGCCAGTTATTCGCGCTTGGCTCTCGACCGCGTATGGAAAGGGGAGAGATTCAGCTGGTTTATGACTCGCCTGCTGCATGACTTCCCTGAACAAACTGATTTCGATAAAAAAATGCAGGCCGCTGACCGCCGCTACTATCTGGGGTCTCGAGCCGGGCTGACGACGATCGCCGAAAATTATGTGGGTCTGCCGATGGAGCAGGTAACGTAACGGCTAACGAAAACTGGAGATGCCATGTCGACCGCGAGCACGATCCCTGTTTTTAAATTGTATGGCGAAGAGCGCGGTTGGCCGACGCCGGATCTGCTGCATTGCGAATCCATTTTGCAGCGCAGCAGCCTTTATGAGTGGCATATCCGCGTACATCAACATGCTGAAATGGTGCAGCTTTTATATCTGCATAAAGGGCGCGCTGAAATTGAAATTGAGGGCGTGAAGAGGGTCATGACCGAAGCCTGTATTCAGGTTGTGCCGGCATTATGCATTCATGGCTTTCGTTTTTCACCCGGTACTCAGGGGTTTGTCCTGTCGCTTTCGCAGCCGCTGCTGAGCCGCTTCGAAAGCCAGTTTGGTCGAACGCTTGATGTGCTATCACAGCCGCAGTGCGTAGCGGTAAAACGCTCGCGTGGCCATATCCGCTCGCTGTTTACCGCCTTGCGTGAAGAGTACTGCGAAGAGCACGATGCGCGCGAGATGATGCTACATTCGCTGCTGGGAGCGCTCCTGGTCTGGTTAAACCGCCAGTGTCAGCCGACATCGGTGACAGAAGACAAAGCCGAACGTAAGCGCAGCGTCATGCGCCATTTTTCCCGCCTGATTGAAAGCCATTACCGGGAGCATCTGCCGCTGGCTGAATATGCAAAGCTAGTAGGGCTTTCCGCAACGCATTTAAATTATTTGTGTCGTGAATTTCATGGTTGTAGCGCCTTAGGCGTATTACATCAACGCTTAATGTTAGAAGCACGGCGTAACCTGCAATATACCAGTATGACAATCACACAACTTTCTGATTATTTAGGATTTACTGATGCCGCTTATTTTTCAAGATTCTTTCGGCGGTATAGCGGAATCTCGCCAAAAGCATTTAGGAAAGAAATTAAATAAGTTATTTATTTAATTCTTAAGGTAATTTTTCTAATGAGGGCTTTAATTTTTTCTAATTTATTGATGGCATCGTTTTGTGTTAGGGTAAATCGTTGATGAGAGTAATAGTGATATATCTCTCACGGTTATGGAATTAACTTCAGGGCATGCATTATGCCCAACAGGGACGATAAAGATTCAGTAGGTGAAATAATATTATAGTAGCCATTCATCCGCCATTTATTTCGGGTGTGAATCTTTGACAGGATGCGGAGGTTTTATGTTGCCAGGACAAGGTAAATTTGGCGTCATTATTAGTAGAATACCGGTTATGCAATCCGGCTTGAAGGCTATTTTAAGGGAACATCTTCCTGATTACGAACTAAGTTTCTGTGGTTCGCAGGATGAACTCACATTACTGCAGCTTCGCCGTGCCGTACTGGTCCTCGTTGATCTCTCCGGCCACATTGAATGCCCCCGGGACATTTGTGAACATTATTATTCGCTAATGAATCAATACCGGGATATTCATTGGATTTTTATGGTTGGTCACGCCTGCTTCCCTCTGGCGGTTGAGTTTCTGATGCGGCCGGAAAGTTCGTTGATTTCTGATAGCGAGCCGGTCAAACGTTTCATTGAAGTCATCCGCGCCGGCAAACTTTCTGCTGAGAGAATTAGCCAGACACTTTTTTCACCCGAGATGGATAACTTAGGTGATGACGCTGGCGAGACGGTCATCTTAACTTTTTCAGAACGCAAAGTTTTGCGGCTTCTGGCAAAAGGGTGGGGAATTAACCAGATTGCTGCCTTGTTGAAAAAGAGCAATAAAACGATAAGCGCGCAGAAAAATAGCGCCATGCGCCGACTTTCGTTACGCAGTAATGCAGAAATGTATGCCTGGATCAATAGCGCTCAAGGAATGAAGGAACTGAATCTGTATTCAGCCTATGGAGATAACACGGAATGGAAAAAAATCTCACAACACGATGTGTCGCTATCGTAGAAAAATGCGCAATGACTGAGACGGCGCTTCGTTACATTTTAAGTAACGATGCGGGTAAAAGATATAGCATTCATTTTTATAAAGATACTCAGGCTCTAAAGCGCGAATTCGCTTCCAAAAACTTTATTGCCGTTATTTTTTCTCTTTCCGGTAGCAGGCGTATTCGTCTGGAAAGCCTGCTCTTCTTACACGAGATTGCGCAAACTCGTCCCGAAATACAGCGAATCGTACTGGCGGATAATACGGCGGAAATGCGTCTGATCAGCCATCTGACGCCATCAAGCCCGCAAACTATCCTCAATAAATCATCTTGTCTTACTCGCCTGCAAGAACGTTTACTGCAGCTAATTGAACAGGCGCCGCTGGACAAAGAAAGTATTCTCAATCGCAGCTATAGCTCCTGCGGGCAAATTCTTAGCCCAACCGAGCATACGATCCTGCGTTACATGACTTACGGCTATTCACTGCCCGAAATAGCCACCCGGCTTGATAGAAATATCAAAACCATTCGCGCGCATAAATTTAATGCAATGACCAAACTGGGTGTGAACTCTGACATTGGCTTGCTCAGCGCGGCAGACATTCTGCTGTGTCTGCCGGCTAATAATGATGACGGCCGGGGAATGCGTCTGGCGCAATAATTGGCAATCTACAGGCAGACGTCGACCCAGTCGGCTTCTGTCAGTTGCGCCATCCGTTCAGGCGAAATTCGTACCGCGCTATGAATTGCCCCCGCTGCCGGCAGAACTTCGGAATACTGCTTGAGCGAGACATCACAATAAACCGGCAGTGGATTTTCCAGGCCAAACGGGCAGACGCCGCCGACGGGATGGCCAGTCAGCGTAACAACTTCATCACTACTAAGCATGCGCGCTTTCGCCCCGAAAGCGTCTTTCAGTTTTTTATTATCAAGCCGGGCATCACCTTTGGCGACGATCAATATAACCTGGTCTTTTACTTTTAAAGATAAAGTCTTAGCGATTTGCCCCGGTTCGACCCGATGCGCGGCGGCGGCAAGCGCAACGGTCGCCGTACTTTGATTCAATTCGATGATTTCAATATCGGGGGCATGTTCAGCAAAAAACTGCCTCACGGACTGCAGACTCATGGGGTTCTCCTGATAGTTATCCGCTTAAATCTGTCACAAGGCCGGAAATCTGTAAATATTGTCGATAGATAATCAGGAATTATTCTGATTTCTGGATCTTCTTCACAATCACCGCAACCGGTTACTGTAACCGGTTGCAGTATGGCGTTCGTCGATGAATACTGACAAGGTAACTCCCTGTAGCAAAGATAACTAACAGCCGCGCGTGAGATATTTCTGCTGACAATATGGCGACCTTTAATTCCGATTAGCCACTGTCGATACGTAGTTAATTTCAGCATAGCGGCAAGATTACCGTTGTTGGGCCTGTTTCGATAGCCTGTCAGGAGGGCTGCTATGTCTGCTAACCATGCTGCGTTTAATCTGATATTTCGCTTTGTAGAGAATTATATAAGTCCCGTTGCCGGGCGCATTTCATCGCAGCGCCACGTTATGGCTATTCGTGATGGTTTCATCTCGGCCATGCCGTTTATGATCGTGGGTTCATTTCTCTTAGTCTTCGCCTATCCTCCGTTTTCACCGGATACCACCTGGGGCTTCGCCCGCGCCTGGCTGGATCTGGCCAAAGAGTTCGAAGGACGGATCCTGACGCCTTTTGATATGACCATGGGCATTATGTCGATCTATATCTGCGCGGCGATTTCCTACAACCTGGGCAAGCATTATGAAAAAGCATACCAGCTCGATCCTTTCATGTGCGCCATGCTGTCGATCATGGCCTTTCTGCTGATCGCAGCGCCAAAAACCAATGGCAGTCTGCCGGTTGATAGTCTGGGCGGTACCGGGATATTCACTGCCATCCTGGTGGCGATTTACTGCGTGGAGATGATGCGATTCCTGAAGGCGCACAACATCGGGATTCGTCTGCCGGATCAAGTGCCGCCGATGATTAAAAACTCTTTCGATCTGCTGATCCCGGTCCTGGTAGTGGTACTGACGCTCTATCCGCTGAGTCTGTTTATCCAGCATCATTTCGATATGCTGATCCCGCAGGCCATTATGGCTATCTTCAAGCCGCTGGTATCCGCCGCGGATTCATTACCGGCCATTCTGCTGGCAGTATTGATTGGTCACCTGCTGTGGTTTGCGGGTATTCACGGCGCGGCGATTGTCTCCGGCATGCTGCAGATGTTCTGGCTCACTAACCTGGGAATGAACCAGCATGCGCTGGCGCAGGGCGCGCCGTTGCCGCATATTTTTATGGAAGCATTCTGGACGTTCTTCATCGTTGTCGGCGGTTCAGGCGCCACGATGGGGCTGGTGTTCTGTTATCTGCGCAGTCGTTCCGCGCATTTGCGCTCTATTGGCCGTTTAAGCGTGGTGCCAAGCCTGTTTAACATTAACGAACCGGTTATCTTTGGCACACCTATCGTGATGAACCCCGTATTCTTTATTCCGTTCCTGCTGGCGCCGATGGTTAATGCGGTGATTGCCTGGGCGGCAATGAAGCTTGATCTGATTAGCCGGGTAATATCCGTCGTACCGTGGACGGCTCCGGCGCCAATTGGCGGTGCGTGGGCGCTGGGGTGGGATTTCCGCGCGGCGCTCCTGGTCGTTATCCTCGCTTGCGTATCGGCAATCATCTACTTCCCGTTCTTTAAAGTGTACGAAAAGCAACTGCTGGCGCAGGAAGCCGAAGAGGCGCAGCGCGCGGCGCAGGAGAACGAGCAAACCGCATAAAATAACAACGGGCGGCATATTGCCGCCCGTCAGGTGATTACTTTAACGTGCAGTCGCCGCATTGCTGAACGTCCGGCAGGCGATAACGCTGACAGCAAGTTCGGCGTACCAGTAGCCCTTCGCGCAAGACCACCGTTCGCCACAGCGGGTTATCCTCGCCACTGGTCTGCTGTTTTGCAAAAAAACAGTGTTGACGTAACGCGTTCACCTGCTCGTCGCCAAGCAGATTTTTCATTTCACCGAGATACCAGTTAATCAGATAGCCGGTATTGCTCCAGATAAGCTTACCGTTAATGTCGCCGGTAGCTTCCAGCGCTTCCACCACCGGTTTCAGGGCTTTATTGACCAACATATCCATACGCGCTTGCGCGGAAAGCGTCAACGCATCATGGTCGGCATGCACATCAATCCAGAAGCAAGCCGCGCGCCCGCTTTCATGGAACTCTACGCGAAAATGCTCCGGTTCAAGGCTAATAGCCTGTTCTTCAGTTAGCAACGCCAGCATCAGCGGCGGCACCAGCAGGCCGATATACCACTGCGCCCACAGTGAAAGCAGGGGTTTTTGTTCACGCGGCTGGCTGGGCTGATGGCGATAAATGTGATCGCCATAGGTGGCCAATAACGAAATGAGGGTGGTCGGTTGCGACCATTCCGTGAGGGTTAGGGCAAGCGGCGGCGCTTCTTCATCCAGGCGCAGAAAATCCAGCAGATGCGGGCGTACCGCTGCGATCTTTTCCCGTACCGCATTCGCCAATGCATGCTCGGCGGGCGCAAGCGGCGCACGCCAGATGATTTCATCGCTGAATGGGAAGGTACGGTAAGTCATCAGATTTCCAGATACAAATCTAAATGATAATGATTGCTGATACTAGTTGTTCGCTGCAGGGAGCGCAAGCGATTTGTCAGCGCCGCATATCCCTCGCGGTGGGCTGGAAGTATTAGTTGACGAGAATGATATTACGCCCCTGGTTTTTGGCTTCATATAGCGCGCTATCGGCGCGTTTTATCGCACTGTTGATATCGCCATTCACCAGCGGGGTCATACCGATACTGATAGTGACATTGGTGGCGACGCTCTCGTTAAAACGGTGCGCGATTTTTAAATCGTAAACCCGTTGGCGAATACGCTCTGCTGTCTGGAAGGCGGATTCCGCCGGGCTGCTGGTCAGCACCACCATAAACTCTTCACCGCCAAAGCGAGCGACGATATCGCGTGAACGTACGGAATTACGAATGGCCGCCGATACCTGGATTAGGGCCTGGTCGCCCATCATATGACCATAGTTATCGTTGTAGGCTTTGAAGTGATCAATATCCAACAGCAGGATGAAGTGTTCGCGGGTATCCACTGTCAGGATGTTATCCAGCTGGTTTTGCAGGCCACGACGGTTATACAGGCCGGTCAATGGATCAAGCATACTGAGATCGTTCAGGGTGTTACGTTCTTGCAGCAGTTTATCCATTAGCCCTTGGGTAAAATTATCGCTGCGCTTTTGCATCATGTTCTGCAACGTAATCCCGGCAACCGGCAGGGCGAAGCAGTAAAACATCCGCATCCATTGTTCGCCGCCATCCAACACCAGACACATAATAAAAGTCGGTAGGGAATGTAGAGTAAAGGCAATGATATTGTTAGAAAAAGCGATAGTTCCAATAAACAGAATGCTTAATAAGGCAATAACCAGAAAGTTAAAATGCGGCGGGGGTAACAATGAGGCTTTTATTACGATGTGCCAGGCCCATAGCACGCCAAATAACAGAGAAATAACAGGAATATTTATTTTTTGTTTTGGAAATTTCCAATTCCATAACAAGAAGCTCAGGCTGGCCGCACAGATCAGCGCACACGGCAGCGTGACGGTGACAATGGTAAACAGCGGACTGAGTAGCGATAGAGCGGCAGAAACACAATTAAGTAATAAAAAAAGTCGTAAGGAATACTGATATTTTTGCTCATAATGAGCCCGCCAGGTTTGTGCAGTCATATTGGTACTATCATTATTAGTAGTTAAGTTTCAAGATGATGGCTGCCAAAGGGGAAAAATATAAAACAACACGTAATATAAGGCTATCTGCGCAAATGATCAGACAATTTAATATATAGATTTATTTTGCTTAATTTATCATCCCAATGAATGTATGTCATTACTCCTGAGTGCAAGAGTAATAAAAGTTAAACGTCCTGGCATGACAAATGATAAAAATTATCATATGATATTGGTTATCATTATCGTTGTGAGAGGCAAAACCATGTTGCAGCGAGCTTTAGGGAGTGGTTGGGGAATTCTGCTGCCGGGCGTACTGGTGATGGCGTTAGGCATGATTGGCCTGCCGGTCGAAGCCTGGCGCGTGATGATTGCTCTGGGATTACTACTATCGGCGGCGATGATCTGGCACCGTCAGTTACGTCATTTCGTACTGTTGCCGTCAAGCGTAGCGCTGATCGGTGGGATAATGCTGATAATGTTGAATTTGAAGCTGATGGGATAAAACAGAGAAGGGTAAGAATATTGGTGCGAGGGGGGGGACTTGAACCCCCACGTCCGTAAGGACACTAACACCTGAAGCTAGCGCGTCTACCAATTCCGCCACCTTCGCATACCATCGACACTAGAAAAGTATCGTTACCACGGAGGCGCATTCTAGTGTTTTTCGGCGACACGTCAATAGTTAATTATGCAGGTTTTATCGATTGCTGCAAAAATGGGCTATTCAGAGCGAAGGGAAGTACCGGCGGCATGCCGAGCATGCCGCCTATGGGAAAGGAAGATTATTTCTTGGCCTGGCGAGTCATCACCGTGCGGTAAACTTTGAAACGGCCGGTTTGGGCGATCACTTCGTGGAAGCCAAACGTCTCATCCAGCACCTGCGGATACGGCAGGAAGGCATTGGCAACGATACGCAGTTCGCCGCCGCTGTTCAGATGGCGGACCGCGCCGCGGATCAGCGCCTGCGCCGCTTCAAGACTGGTCTGCAGGCCGTCGTGGAATGGCGGATTTGAGATGATCATGTCAAAACGGCCGTTGACCTCAGAGAAGACGTTACTGGCAAAGACCTCGCCTTCAAAACCATTCGCGGCAAGCGTCGCGCGGCTGGCTTCGACCGCCGGAGCGCTGACGTCGCAGAGCGTCAGGCGTACCTTCGGTGAATGGCTGGCCAGTACCGTGGCAAGCACCCCTGCGCCGCAGCCGACATCGAGCACTTTACCTTTGGTGTGCGGTTGCAGGGTCGACAGCAGCAGTTGGCTGCCAACATCGAGGCCGTCGCGGCTGAACACGCCCGGCAATGTTTTAATGGTCAGGTTATCGAGCGCGTACTCGTTCCAGTACTGTTCGGCGTTGAAGGAGGGCTGTTTTTCCAGACGGCCGTGGTAGAGACCGCAGCGGCGGGCGCTATCCACTTTATTTAGCGGTGCGTATTCGGCGAGCATTTGCTCGGCGCTACGTACGCCGCTGCGGTTTTCGCCGATCACGAAAATATCGATCCCTACCGGCAGCAGAGAGAGCAGGTTCATCAGTTGGAACTGCGCTTCTGGCTTGTTCTTCGGCCAGTAGTAGATCAGGGTATCGCAATCGGCAACGTCGGCGGCCTCGGCCACTAAGCTAAAACGAACATTGTCGCCCATCTGGCGATTCAGGACCTGCCAGTGGTGGAATTGTTGGGTGTGAGCGCGGCTGGCCGCGGTATCCAGACGTGCAGGCAGGTCATCCTGCAGGTCACCGGCAAACAGAACGCGGGCGGACTCGAAATCATCACTGTGGCGCAGCAAGACTTCACTTGCCGGGGTAAAAGCTGACATGAAACACTCCTTCAATAAGACTGGCGCCGATTATAGTAGTTTGTTGGCGCAGATACGACGGATTTGCTATATTGCGCGCTTGTTTAACAGGAGTGTTTCGCTATGACTTCCCGACGAGACTGGCAATTACAGCAACTGGGAATTACCCAGTGGTCGCTGCGTCGCCCGGGGGCGTTGCAGGGCGAAATCGCTATCTCGCTTCCTGAACATATTCGTCTGGTGATGGTGGCGGAAACCCCGCCGTCGCTGACTGAACCGCTCATTAGCGATATTCTACGCGCGCTCTCGATTAGCGCCGATCAGGTACTGCAGCTTACGCCGGACCGGGTAGCGATGCTGCCGCAAAATAGCCGCTGCAACAGCTGGCGGCTGGGCTGCGAGACGCCGTTGTCGCTGGCGGGCGCCCAGGTCTCGACGCCCGTTTTTGATGAACTTCAGAGCAGTGCGCCGGCTCGCATCGCGCTCTGGCAACAAATCTGCGCACATGAACACGATTTCTACCCTCAGCACGGCTGATTTATCCAAAGCCTGGCAAATCGAAAAACGCGCCCACGCTTTTCCGTGGAGCGAACAAACCTTTGCCAGCAATCAGGGTGAACGTTATCTGAATTACCAACTGGCAGTTGATGGAGAAATGGCGGCCTTTGCCATTACTCAGATTGTCCTTGATGAAGCGACGCTTTTTAACATCGCCGTCGACCCCGCATACCAGCGCCGCGGTCTGGGACGGGAACTGCTGGAACATGTTATTGATGAAGTTGAAAAACTCGGCGTCGTCACGCTGTGGCTGGAGGTGCGGGCATCGAATGTCGCCGCCATCGCGCTCTACGAAAGCTTAGGCTTTAACGAGGCGACTATCCGCCGCAATTACTACCCTACGGCTGACGGGCGTGAAGACGCAATTATCATGGCTCTGCCAATCAGTATGTAAGACAAGGTGAAACGATGAAATGGGACTGGATTTTCTTTGATGCCGATGAAACGTTGTTTACGTTTGACTCTTTCAGCGGTTTACAGCGGATGTTTCTCGACTATAGCGTGACCTTTACCGCCGAAGATTTTCAGGACTATCAGGCCGTTAATAAGCCGCTGTGGGTGGATTATCAAAACGGCGCCATCACTTCGCTACAATTACAGCATCAGCGTTTTGATAGCTGGGCGGAACGTTTGAATGTCCCACCGGGCGAACTGAACGATGCTTTCATGAATGCGATGGCAGAAATCTGCGCGCCGCTGCCGGGCGCCTTATCGCTGCTGAATGCGCTGCAGGGCAAGGTAAAAATGGGCATCATCACTAACGGTTTTACCTCGTTGCAGCAGACTCGTCTGGAACGTACAGGCCTGCGCGATCACTTTGATTTGTTGATTATTTCTGAGGAAGTCGGCGTCGCGAAACCGGATGCGCGTATCTTCGACTATGCGCTGGCGCAAGCGGGTAATCCGTCGCGCGACAGAGTATTGATGGTTGGCGATACCGCCGAGTCGGATATTCGCGGCGGCGTCAATGCCGGGCTCGCTACCTGTTGGCTGAATGCGCACCAGCAAACGCTGCCGGCAGACCTCCAGCCCGACTGGACGGTGACCTCTTTAAGCGAACTGGAGCAACTCCTGTGTAAACACTAATTGCCTCCCCCCCATTGATGGGTAAAATAGCCGCAATTTTTCGTATTCCACATGCGCGGCCCATTGCCGCGTTTACTTAGAAGATTGAATTATGACGTTGTCTCCTTATCTGCAAGAGGTGGCTAAACGCCGCACTTTTGCCATTATTTCTCACCCGGATGCCGGTAAGACCACCATCACTGAAAAAGTGCTGCTGTTCGGACAGGCGATTCAGACCGCCGGTACCGTGAAGGGCCGTGGTTCCAGCCAGCATGCTAAATCTGACTGGATGGAAATGGAAAAGCAGCGTGGGATCTCGATTACCACCTCGGTGATGCAGTTCCCGTACCATGACAGCCTGGTTAACCTGCTGGATACCCCGGGGCACGAAGACTTCTCCGAAGATACCTACCGTACCCTGACGGCGGTTGACTGCTGTCTGATGGTTATCGATGCGGCGAAAGGCGTCGAAGATCGTACCCGCAAGCTGATGGAAGTTACCCGTCTGCGCGATACGCCGATCCTCACCTTTATGAACAAACTCGACCGTGATATCCGCGATCCGATGGAATTGCTGGATGAAGTCGAAAATGAGCTGAAAATCGGCTGCGCGCCGATTACCTGGCCTATCGGCTGCGGCAAGCTGTTTAAAGGGGTTTATCATCTTTATAAAGATGAAACTTACCTCTATCAGACCGGTAAAGGGCACACCATTCAGGAAGTGCGCGTTGTTAAGGGGTTGAATAACCCTGAACTCGATGCTGCGGTGGGCGAGGATCTGGCGCAGCAGCTGCGCGATGAACTGGAACTGGTGCAGGGCGCATCGAACGAGTTCGATAAAGATCTGTTCCTGGCGGGCGAAATCACGCCGGTGTTCTTCGGGACCGCATTAGGCAACTTCGGCGTGGATCATATGCTGGATGGCCTGGTGGAGTGGGCGCCGGCGCCGATGCCGCGTAACACTGATACCCGTGAAGTGACGGCTGCAGAAGAGAAATTCACCGGCTTCGTGTTTAAGATTCAGGCCAACATGGACCCGAAACACCGCGATCGCGTGGCTTTCATGCGCGTGGTTTCCGGCAAATACGAGAAAGGCATGAAGCTGCGTCAGGTGCGTATCGGCAAGGACGTGGTGATTTCCGACGCGCTGACCTTTATGGCGGGCGATCGTTCGCACGTTGAAGAAGCCTACCCTGGCGATATTATCGGTCTGCATAACCACGGCACCATTCAGATTGGCGACACCTTTACCCAGGGTGAAATGATGAAGTTCACCGGTATTCCGAACTTCGCGCCGGAACTGTTCCGTCGTATTCGCCTGAAAGATCCGCTGAAGCAGAAACAGCTGCTGAAAGGGCTGGTACAGCTGTCTGAAGAGGGCGCGGTACAGGTCTTCCGTCCGATCGCGAATAACGATCTGATCGTTGGCGCCGTCGGCGTGCTGCAGTTTGACGTGGTGGTAGCGCGTCTTAAAAGCGAATACAACGTTGAAGCGATTTACGAATCTGTCAACGTGGCTACCGCGCGTTGGGTTGAATCGACAGACGTGAAGAAATTCGAAGAGTTTAAGCGTAAGAACGAAGTTCAGCTGGCGCTGGATGGCGGTGATAATCTCACCTATATCGCCCCGACGATGGTGAACCTGAACCTGACGCAAGAGCGTTACCCTGACGTGGTGTTCCGCAAAACCCGCGAACACTAATATCTCTCTGGAGCGCGGCGACGCTGCGCTCCAGCCTGTTTTACCCGTCTCCCTCCTTACCATAGAAAGTTCTTAAATCTGCGCGAATCGTAGCTTTTTTATTCAAACCCTCCGCCGCATCTCCGCTCATCTACTATATTTATTAAGCACTTTTCAGAAACCTGGCTGAATAAATAGCCATTTGTTTTACCAAAGCAGACATCGTGAGGGCATACCAATGACCAGACTAAAGAGCGCCAGGCTATTGCTGCCTCTCTTCTTAGGCTCAGCGTTGATAAGCGCCTCGACCTATGCGGAAACCACCGCAACCGATAGCGCGAAGGCTGCCGCGACCAGCGCAGGAGAAAGCGTCGACAAATCGATCAACAAGGTTGGCGATTTTATGGATGACAGCACGATCACCGCCCGAGTCAAAGCGGCGCTGATCGATGACAAAAGTATCCGTAGCACCGATATCTCGGTGAAAACGGAAAACAAAGTGGTGACCTTAAGCGGAACGGTAGAGAGCGCTGAGCAAAAATCACAGGCCGTCAGCGCGGCGAAAGGCGTCGAAGGGGTGAGTTCGGTAAGCGATAAGCTGACCGTGGCGGGTGAAAAATCGGCGAGCCTGAAGGGTTATGCCGGAGACACCGCAATCACCAGCGAAGTCAAAGCCAAACTGCTCGCGGACGATATCGTTCCGTCGCGTAAGGTGACGGTAGAAACCAGCAACGGGGTAGTACACCTCTCCGGAACCCTGGAATCGAGCAAGCAGGTCGATCGCGCGGCAGACATTGCCAAAGCGGTAACCGGTGTTAAGAGCGTGAAGAACGATCTTAAAGTGCAGTAAGGGTATTTATTAAAAGATATTCGCCAGCGGCGATACCGCTGAGCGAGTTGTACGCAGGGTTGATGTATGCGCGGCCTGAGCGCGCAGAAAAGCGACCGTTAATCATATGGTAAGGAGAACAGTATGTTTAGATGGGGCATTATTTTTCTGATCATCGCGTTGATTGCCGCCGCATTGGGCTTTGGTGGTCTGGCGGGTACCGCGGCGTGGGCGGCTAAAATCGTCTTTGTTGTCGGTATTATCATTTTCCTGGTCAGCCTGTTTACCGGGCGAAAACGACCCTAGAGGCGATATGCCGAAAGGCGTGAATCAATAAACGCGCAGTGATGACATAACGTCTTACATAAAGCCAGTCAATGTGACTGGCTTTTGCGGTTTCAGGGGACGACAATTTGCGTTACTTTAATGACAGAAAATAGACAAACAGGAAAGCAGGGTGGGGCAGCGCATTCCCGTGACGTTGGGCAATATCGCCCCGTTAGCGGTAAAACCCTTCCGTCCAGGCAAATTGGCTCTGGTGTGCGAAGGCGGTGGTCAGAGAGGTATTTTCACAGCCGGGGTTCTGGACGAATTCATGCGCGCTGGATTTAACCCTTTCGACCTGATGCTCGGTACTTCCGCTGGCGCGCAAAACATCTCCGCTTATATCTGTAATCAGCAGGGCTACGCCCGTAAAGTCATTACGCGTTACACCACCTCGCGGCAATTTTTTGACCCGATGCGCTTCGTACGCGGCGGCAATCTTATCGATCTCGATTGGCTGGTCGATTCCACTGCACAACAAATGCCGCTGGCGATGGACTATGCCGAGGAGCAGTTCGCGCTGGGTAAAGAGCTGTGGATGTGCGCTTGCCGCGGTGACGACTACACGGCAAACTATTTTTCCCCCACCCGCCAGACCTGGCTTGATCTGATCCGCGCCTCCAGCGCCATTCCAGGCTTTTACCGTAGCGGTGTCCTGCTGGATGGCGTGAACTACCTCGATGGCGGCGTCAGCGACGCGATCCCTGTGCAGGAGGCAGCGCGCCGCGGCGCGCAGACTATTGTGGTGATCCGTACCGTCCCTTCGCAGATGTTCTACACCCCGCAGTGGTTTAAACGAATGGAACGCTGGCTGGGGGAAAGCAGTTTGCAGCCTTTTGTGAACCTGGTCCAGCACCACGAAACCACCTATCGCGCGACGCAGCAGTTTATTGAAAAACCGCCGGGTAAACTGCGGATATTCGAAATCTATCCGCAGCGGCCGCTGCGCAGTATGGCGCTTGGTAGCCGTCTGCCGGCGCTGCTGGAAGATTATAAAACCGGACGCCAGTGCGGCCGCTACTTCCTCGCCACGGTAGGGAAACTGCTGACCGAGCAACCGCCGCTGTTACGTCATGCGCCGCGTGTGGCAATGCCGACGCCGGTGGTGGTGCCGCCGCTGCCGGTGGCTAACGAAACGCCGCAACAGGCGATTATCACCGCGCCACAGGCCAATGACCCTAACTTTAATCACGAGGATCTGGCGTGACGTTACGCTTTATTGATACCCACTGCCATTTCGATTTCCCCCCGTTTGAAGATAATGAAACTGCGAGTATCGCGCGGGCGGCGCAGGCAGGCGTGGGACGTATTATCGTGCCGTCGATATCCGCCGCGCGCTTTGCTCGCGTGCTGGCACTGGCGGAGCAACACGAGCCGCTGTATGCCGCGTTAGGGATGCATCCCATTGTTATCGAACAGCATGATGACCGCGGGTTAACGCAACTGGAAAGCTATCTTGCACAGCGTCATCCGAAACTCGTGGCAGTCGGGGAGATTGGCCTCGATCTCTACCGCGACGATCCGCAATTCGATCGCCAGCAGGCGCTGCTGGAAGCGCAGCTGCGGCTGGCGAAGCGTTACGATTTGCCGGTGATCCTGCATTCGCGGCGCACCCACGATAAGCTGGCGATGTTGCTAAAAAAACATAACCTGCCGCGCGCCGGTGTGGTACATGGTTTTGCCGGCAGCCTGCAGCAGGCGGAACGTTTTGTACAACTGGGCTATAAGATTGGCGTTGGCGGCACCATTACCTATCCTCGCGCCAGCAAAACTCGCGATGTCATGGCGCGTCTGCCGCTTTCTTCGCTGCTGCTGGAAACCGATGCTCCGGATATGCCGCTGAATGGTTTTCAGGGACAGCCGAACCGCCCGGAACAGGCGGCCCGCGTCTTTGACTCGCTATGTGAACTGCGCGCGGAACCGGCGCAAGAAATTGAAGCGGCACTACTGGCGAATACCAAAAACCTCTTTACCGCGCTAACCCTCTAACGACCCACATACTGGACAAAGTCGTCCCCGGTTCTGGCTGGGTGTGACAATCCCATCATTTTTTATAAATATAAAATCCATTAAGTTTCAATCAGAAAGTATATTTATGGCCAGGATTTGCACAATTTGTGCGCCATGACGTCGAGATAACTCGTTTTGATATGTTAGAATAATAACATAACCATGAACCTCGGTTTGCCGATTATGCTTAAACAGGAGATGACGGTGAGGCTGGCGGTAATTGCTGGTTAATTGTGATTTTTGTCACGTTACAGTAATGCAAATTAGTAATTAGTTTTCATTAACTGTGATGAATGTCGAAGTGTAATGGCGAGTGGTTGTTACAATAGTAACAGACTCGCAAGGTGAACAAACTATTGAACCGGCAATACGCCGTCGGAGTATGAAATGACTGATTTGAAAGCAAGCAGCCTGCGCGCGTTGAAACTGATGGATCTGACCACCCTGAATGATGATGACACCAATGAGAAGGTGATCGCCCTGTGTCATCAGGCGAAAACGCCGGTGGGCAATACCGCTGCGGTCTGCATCTACCCGCGTTTTATCCCGATTGCCCGTAAGACGCTGAACGAACAAGGAACGCCGGATATCCGCATCGCGACGGTGACTAACTTCCCGCACGGTAATGACGATATCGATATCGCGCTGGCGGAAACGCGCGCGGCAATTGCTTATGGCGCGGATGAAGTGGATGTGGTTTTCCCGTACCGCGCGCTGATCGCTGGTAACGAGCAGGTGGGTTTTGAGCTGGTGAAAGCCTGTAAAGAAGCCTGTGCGGCGGCGAATGTGCTGCTGAAAGTGATCATCGAAACCGGCGAACTGAAAGAAGAAGCGCTGATTCGTAAGGCGTCTGAAATCTCTATTAAAGCGGGCGCGGATTTCATCAAAACTTCTACCGGTAAAGTGCCGGTGAATGCGACGCCGGAAAGCGCACGCATCATGATGGAAGTGATCCGCGATATGGGCGTTGAGAAGACCGTTGGCTTCAAACCTGCCGGCGGCGTGCGCAGCGCGGAAGATGCACAGCAGTTCCTGGCGATTGCTGATGAACTGTTTGGCGCCGACTGGGCCGATTCCCGTCACTACCGTTTCGGCGCATCCAGCCTGTTGGCTAGCCTGCTGAAAGCCCTGGGTCACGGCGACGGTAAGAGCGCCAGCAGCTACTAATCCCTTGATACGCCGGATGGTGCTGCGCTTATCCGGCCTACGAATGGATGCCTGTAGGCCGGATAAGGCGCTCGCGCCGCCGTCCGGCAATGAATACTATTTGGGAGGTTACCGTGTTTCTCGCACAAGAAATTATTCGTAAAAAACGTGATGGTCATGCATTAAGCGATGAAGAAATTCGCTTTTTCATCAACGGCATCCGCGACAATACTATCTCTGAAGGACAGATCGCCGCGCTGGCGATGACCATCTTCTTCCATGATATGTCTATGCCGGAACGTGTCTCGCTGACCATGGCGATGCGGGATTCAGGAACCGTTCTCGACTGGAAAAGCCTTAACCTCAACGGCCCGATCGTCGATAAACACTCGACCGGCGGCGTGGGTGACGTCACCTCGCTGATGCTCGGGCCAATGGTTGCCGCCTGCGGCGGTTACGTACCGATGATCTCCGGGCGCGGTCTCGGCCATACCGGCGGTACGCTTGATAAACTGGAAGCGATCCCGGGCTTCGATATTTTCCCGGACGACGCGCGTTTCCGCGAAATTATTAAAGATGTCGGCGTGGCGATTATCGGGCAGACCAGCTCGCTCGCGCCGGCTGACAAACGTTTCTATGCCACCCGCGATATTACCGCGACGGTGGATTCCATCCCGCTGATTACCGCGTCTATTCTGGCCAAGAAACTGGCGGAAGGTCTGGACGCGCTGGTGATGGACGTTAAAGTCGGCAGCGGTGCCTTTATGCCGACTTATGAGCTTTCAGAAGCGCTTGCCGAAGCGATTGTTGGCGTCTCCAACGGCGCCGGCGTACGCACTACCGCACTGTTAACGGATATGAACCAGGTGCTGGCCTCCAGTGCGGGTAACGCCGTTGAAGTTAGTGAAGCGGTACAGTTCCTGACCGGCGAATATCGTAACCCGCGTCTGTACGACGTCACGATGGCGCTGTGCGTGGAAATGCTGATTTCCGGCAAGCTGGCGGCGGATGACGCCGAAGCGCGCGCGAAATTGCAGGCGGTGCTGGATAACGGTAAAGCGGCGGAAGTCTTTGGCCGCATGGTGGCGGCGCAGAAGGGGCCGAGCGACTTTGTCGAAAACTATGCGAAATACCTGCCGACGGCGATGCTGAGCAAAGCCGTCTATGCTGAAGGCGCCGGATTTGTCACTGAAATGGATACCCGCGCGCTGGGGATGGCGGTGGTGTCGATGGGCGGCGGCCGTCGCCAGGCTTCCGATACTATTGACTACAGCGTTGGCTTTACCGATATGGCGCGCCTTGGCGATAAAGTTGATGGCGAACGTCCGCTGGCGGTGATTCATGCAAAAGATGAATCCAGCTGGCAGGAAGCGGCCAAAGCCGTGAAAGCGGCAATTAAACTGGACGCTCACGCCCCAGAAATTACACCGACGGTCTATCGCCGAATCACCAAGTAGCGATATACTGATCTGATCGCTTTTTTGCAGCGCATGATGTATGGAGAACAAGATGAAACGTGCATTTATTATGGTGCTGGACTCCTTTGGGATTGGCGCAACGGAAGACGCTGACCGCTTTGGCGATGTTGGCGCCGATACTCTGGGCCACATTGCGGAAGCCTGCGCCAAAGGTGAAGCTGACAATGGTCGTAAAGGCCCGTTGAATTTACCTAACCTGACCCGTCTGGGGCTGGTGAAAGCGCATGAAGGTTCTACCGGAAAAATTGCCGCCGGTATGGACGGTAATGCCGAAGTCGTTGGCGCCTACGCCTGGGCGCATGAACTCTCTTCCGGTAAAGATACGCCGTCTGGCCACTGGGAAATCGCCGGCGTGCCGGTGCTGTTTGACTGGGGCTACTTCAGCGACCACGAGAACAGCTTCCCGCAGGAACTGCTGGATAAACTGGTTAAGCGCGCGAACCTGCCGGGCTACCTCGGCAATTGCCACTCTTCCGGTACCGTGATTCTGGACCAACTGGGTGAAGAGCATATGAAAACCGGGAAACCGATTTTCTATACCTCTGCTGACTCGGTGTTCCAGATCGCCTGTCACGAAGAGACTTTCGGCCTCGACAAGCTGTATGAGCTGTGCGAAATCGCCCGTGAAGAGCTGACCGAAGGCGGCTATAACATTGGCCGCGTGATTGCGCGTCCGTTTGTTGGCGACAAAGCTGGTAACTTCCAGCGTACCGGTAACCGTCACGATCTGGCGGTCGAGCCGCCGGCGCCGACCGTGCTGCAGAAGCTGGTCGACGAGAAAAATGGCCATGTGGTTTCCGTGGGTAAAATCGCCGACATCTACGCCAACTGCGGCATCACTAAGAAAGTGAAAGCCACCGGGCTGGACGCGCTGTTCGACGCGACCATCAAAGAGATGAAGGAAGCGGGCGACGAGACTATCGTCTTCACTAACTTCGTCGATTTTGACTCTTCCTGGGGCCACCGTCGCGACGTCGCGGGCTACGCAGCGGGTCTGGAGCTGTTCGACCGCCGTCTGCCGGAGCTGATGGAGCTGGTTGGGGAAGACGACATTCTGATCCTCACCGCCGACCACGGCTGCGACCCGACCTGGACCGGTACCGACCACACCCGCGAGCACATTCCGGTGCTGGTATATGGTCCGAAAGTGAAACCGGGTTCGCTAGGCCACCGCGAAACCTTCGCCGATATCGGCCAGACGCTGGCGACGTACTTTGGTACTTCCCCAATGGAATACGGTAAAAACATGCTGTAATACCCGTTGTCTTTCGCGCTGTAGATGCGTTGACTTCATTCGCTCACCCCGGTCACATAGGTAATCTATGCTCCCGGGGATTCACGAATTCGTCGCCTTCCTACAACGCGAAATCCTTAGGGTATTTGAATACGTTTTGTAGGCCTGATAAGGCATAGCCGCCATCAGGCAATAACAACGAAATAAGGATAAACGATGGCTACCCCACACATTAACGCAGAAATGGGCGATTTCGCTGACGTAGTTTTGATGCCGGGCGACCCGCTGCGCGCGAAGCACATTGCAGAAACTTTCCTCGAAGACGTGCGTGAAGTGAACAACGTGCGCGGCATGCTGGGCTTCACCGGTACCTACAAAGGCCGCAAAATCTCCGTGATGGGCCACGGTATGGGGATCCCATCCTGCTCTATCTACACCAAAGAGCTGATCACCGATTTCGGTGTGAAAAAAATCATCCGCGTCGGCTCCTGCGGCGCGGTGCGTGAAGATGTCAAACTGCGTGATGTGGTTATCGGCATGGGCGCGTGCACCGACTCTAAAGTCAACCGTCTGCGTTTCAAAGACCACGATTTCGCGGCGATTGCCGATTTTGGCATGGTGCGTAACGCGGTAGACGCGGCGAAAGCGCTGGGCGTTGACGCGCGCGTTGGCAACATCTTCTCCGCTGACCTGTTCTATACGCCGGACCCGTCCATGTTCGACGTGATGGAAAAATACGGCATTCTGGGCGTGGAAATGGAAGCGGCCGGCATTTATGGCGTAGCGGCGGAGTTCGGCGCGAAAGCGCTGACCATCTGCACCGTTTCCGATCATATCCGCACCCACGAGCAGACCACTGCCGCTGAGCGTCAGACCACCTTCAACGATATGATCAAAATCGCGCTGGAATCCGTACTGCTGGGCGATAAAGAGTAAGACCTGTTGTGCCGGGTGGCGGCTTCGCCTGACCCGGCCTACGGTTTCCCAGGCCCGCTAAGCGCAGCGGGCTTTTTTATCAGCGCACCGCGCCAGCCAGCCACGCCGACAGTTCTTTCAGTTCCGCTTCCTGCTCAGGGTAATCTCTAATCAACGCCTCACACTGCTGCTGCAGAACTTCCGCCCGATACTGACAACCCACTAAGCGTGCCGCCAGCGCCTCCAGCGGCGCCGGGTTCAGGCTATCGGTAAAAGCCTGGGCGCGGGTGATATGGCCCTTCTCGACGTCAAAATGCAGCTCGACGCCGCCCCAGCGAAAGCGCTCATCCAACAGGTGGGAGAAAGCGGGCGCCTGGCCGAAGTTCCACTCCCAACTGCTCTGGCGAGCGAAGGTCTCGGCAAAATTCGGCAGATCCGGCGTGTTGTCCGGTGAAATGACTTCCGCCTCTACCCGCTCGCCGTAATGGCTGAAGAATGCCTCCTGAATGGCCTCGCAAATTTGCTGATGGGTGATGCCCGGCAGCAGCTCAACCAGGTTCGCCACGCGCCCGCGTACCGAGGTAATGCCTTTGGCCTGTAGCTTTTTCTTGTCCGGGTTGAGGTAGTTGGCGAGACGGCTTAGGTCGGCGTTTAGCAGCAGGGTGCCATGATGAAAACCGCGGTCCATCGTTTCGCGATAGGCGGATCCGGAAACCTTGCGGTCGCCATTGTCGGTTTTCACGACCAGATCGTTGCGCCCGGAAGCCTCGGCGGTTACGCCGAGTGAATTCAACGCCGCCAGCACGATAGCGGTGGAAACGGTTTTGTCGTACTCCGGTTTGCCCGCCATAAAGGTAAAGCAGGTGTTGCCGAGGTCGTGGAATACCGCGCCGCCGCCGCTGCTGCGACGGGCCAGCCGGACGTGGTCCTCTTCCATACGCCGGGTATTGCACTCCTTCCACGGGTTCTGCGCGCGACCAATAACCACGGTGTCGGCGTTGCGCCACAGAAACAGCACCCGCTGGGTGGCTGGCATCTGGCGGAAAATACACTCCTCGACCGCGAGGTTAAACCAAGGGTCGTAGGAGTCGGAGAGCAACAGGCGGAGCGACGGCATAGGATATCCTTGTCTGGTTAATCTTTATCTTCGTCCTGGACGGGCTTATTCGCGGTAAGCAAGTAGGGCGATTGCTGCCAGCGGGTACGTTTGCCCTGCAGCAACGTGCGGGTCAGCACCACGCCGATGGCCAGCGACAACAGCAGCATCAGGCGTAAGATATTGGTGGTATTATCTACCTGTTTCGCCTCGGTGGCCAACGTGTGGGTATCCAACGTCAGGCGCAGATAGCCGACCGGGCCATTTTTACCGAGGATCGGTTCGACGATTTGCTGGTTAAAGTAGCCGCCGGCTTTTTTGCCATCCAGCGCCAGGCGGTCGCGCACATCGACGCTTTCGCCGGAGCGGGCCACCAAATCGCCCTGTTCATCATATACCCCGGCATCGAGCACCCGGCTTTTATCCGTCAGCTGTTCCAGCAGGCGGGTAATGCGCTTTTCGTCGGGCGTTTCGCTACGCATGAGCGGCGCCAGGTTCAGCGTAACCTGCTGCGCCAGCGTCCGCGCCAGCTCTTCCAACTGCGGATTACGCTGCTTTTGGCTATTCTGACTGAACCATGAGGCGCCTTGCATCAGCGCGACGAGAAGCGCGAGACAGATCAGAACAATGACGGCGCGATGCAGTCGGAATTTCAGTTTTGCTCGTACCATATTCCACCTTTGAAAATTTGCAGCTTAATGTTGCCAGAAGCGCTGGTTACAAGGTAGCCTCATGCGTTATTTTCCTCGCCTGAATGAAGAGATGTGGAGCCGTAATGCCTAACAGTTTGACCTGGTGCGACCTGCCCGAAGATGTTTCCTTGTGGCCTGGGTTGCCGCTTTCCCTGAGCGGCGACGAGGTCATGCCGCTGGATTATCACGCCGGGCGCAGCGGCTGGCTGCTGTATGGTCGCGGTCTCGATAAACGTCGGCTGACGGCGTGGCAGCGCGAGCTCGGCGCGGCGCTGGTCATCGTCTCTTCCTGGGTCGTGGAGGATTACCAGGTGATTCGCCTGGCGGGTTCGCTGACACAGCGCGCCACGCGCCTGGCCCATGAAGCCGGGCTGGACGTCGCGCCGCTGGGCAAAATCCCGCATCTGCGCACGCCGGGCCTGTTGGTGATGGATATGGACTCCACGGCGATTCAGATCGAATGTATCGATGAAATCGCTAAGCTTGCCGGCACCGGCGAGCTGGTCTCGGAAGTGACCGAGCGCGCGATGCGCGGCGAGCTCGACTTCACCGCCAGCCTGCGCCAGCGAGTCGCCACTCTGAAAGACGCCGACGCGAACATCCTGTTGCAGGTGCGAGAAGCGCTGCCGCTGATGCCGGGGCTGACTCAACTGGTGCTGAAGCTGGAAACGCTGGGCTGGAAGGTGGCCATCGCCTCCGGCGGCTTTACCTTCTTTGCCGAATACCTGCGCGATAAGCTGCATCTCGACGCGGTATTCGCCAACGAGCTGGAAATTATGGACGGGAAGCTCACCGGCAACGTGATCGGCGACATCGTCGATGCCAAATATAAAGCCAACACTTTGCGTAAACTGGCGGAAAAATATGAAATTTCGCCGGCGCAAACCGTAGCCATTGGCGATGGCGCCAACGATCTGCCGATGATCAAGGCGGCAGGTCTCGGCATTGCCTATCATGCGAAACCAAAAGTCAATGAACAGGCGGAAGTCACCATCCGCCACGCTGACCTGATGGGGGTATTCTGTATTCTCTCCGGCAGCATGAATCAAAAGTAAGAGGTTAACGTGGCGAAAGCTCCAAAACGCGCATTTGTCTGTAATGAATGTGGTGCGGATTATCCGCGCTGGCAGGGGCAGTGCAGCGCCTGCCATGCCTGGAACACCATCACCGAGATGCGCATCGCCGCCTCGCCGCAGGTGGCGAGAAACGAACGTCTGTCAGGCTACGCCGGGAATGCCGGCGTGTCGAAGGTACAGAAGCTGTCGGAGATAAGCCTGGAGGCGCTGCCGCGTTTTTCCACCGGATTTAAAGAGTTCGACCGCGTGCTCGGCGGCGGCGTGGTACCGGGTAGCGCCATTCTAATCGGCGGCAACCCCGGCGCCGGGAAATCGACGCTGTTGCTGCAAACCCTCTGCAAGCTGGCGGAAGGGATGAAAACGCTGTACGTCACCGGGGAAGAATCCCTGCAGCAGGTAGCGATGCGCGCGCATCGTCTCGGGCTGCCGACGGCGAATCTGAATATGCTCTCGGAAACCAGCATCGAGCAAATTTGCCAGATTGCCGATGAAGAAAAGCCGCAGTTAATGGTCATCGACTCCATTCAGGTGATGCATATGGCTGATGTCCAGTCGTCGCCGGGGAGCGTGGCCCAGGTACGTGAAACTGCGGCCTATCTGACGCGCTTTGCCAAAACTCGCGGCGTGGCGATTGTGATGGTCGGCCACGTCACCAAAGATGGCTCGCTGGCCGGTCCGAAAGTACTGGAACACTGTATTGACTGCTCGGTGCTGCTGGACGGCGATGCCGATTCCCGTTTCCGCACGTTGCGCAGCCATAAAAACCGCTTTGGCGCGGTCAACGAACTTGGCGTCTTTGCGATGACCGAGCAGGGCCTGCGCGAAGTCAGTAACCCATCCGCCATCTTCCTCAGCCGCGGCGATGAAGTTACCTCTGGCAGCTCGGTCATGGTGGTATGGGAAGGCACCCGCCCGCTGCTGGTTGAGATTCAGGCATTGGTCGATCACTCAATGATGTCTAATCCGCGTCGCGTAGCGGTAGGCCTGGAACAGAACCGCCTGGCGATCCTGCTGGCGGTGCTGCACCGCCATGGTGGCCTGCAGATGGCCGATCAGGACGTCTTCGTCAACGTGGTTGGCGGGGTAAAAGTCACTGAAACCAGCGCCGACCTGGCGCTGCTTCTGGCGATGGTCTCGAGCCTGCGCGATCGTCCGTTGCCGCAGGATCTGGTGGTTTTTGGCGAAGTCGGATTAGCCGGTGAAATTCGCCCGGTGCCAAGCGGCCAGGAGCGCATTTCCGAGGCGGCGAAGCATGGGTTCCGTCGTGCCATTGTGCCAGCGGCCAATGTGCCCAAAAAAGCGCCGGAAGGGATGCAAATCTTTGGCGTGAAAAAACTGGCCGATGCGCTGAGCGTTTTTGACGACTTATAATGATACCCGTCATACTTCAGGGTATGACGGGTAGCAAACCCGAGTTTGCAGGAGGCACGCATAAACTATGTCGTCATTCGACTATCTGAAAAACGCCATTAAGCAAAAGGGTTGTACGCTGCAGCAGGTGGCGGAAGCCAGCGGGATGACCAAAGGTTATCTCAGTCAGCTATTAAACGCGAAAATCAAAAGCCCGAGCGCCCAGAAGCTCGAAGCGTTACACCGCTTCCTCGGCCTTGAATTCCCGCGCAAACAAAAAAGCGTCGGGGTGGTTTTTGGTAAATTTTATCCGCTGCATACCGGGCATATTTATCTGATTCAGCGCGCCTGTAGCCAGGTCGATGAGCTCCATATCATCATGGGCTATGACGACACTCGTGACCGCGAGCTGTTCGAAGAGAGCGCCATGTCGCAACAGCCGACGGTTCCCGATCGTCTGCGCTGGCTGCTGCAAACCTTTAAATATCAAAAAAACATTCGCATCCATGCCTTCAATGAAGAGGGGATGGAGCCGTACCCACACGGCTGGGATGTCTGGAGCCGCGGGATCCGCGCCTTCATGAGTGAAAAGGGAATCGAGCCAAACTGGATTTATACCTCAGAAGAGGCCGATGCGCCGCAGTATCTGGAGCATCTGGGGATCGAAACCGTGCTTATCGATCCGAAGCGAACCTTCATGAGTATCAGCGGCGGCCAGATCCGCGAAAACCCGTTCCGCTATTGGGAATATATTCCGACTGAGGTAAAACCGTTCTTTGTGCGTACGGTGGCGATCCTCGGCGGTGAGTCGAGCGGAAAATCGACGCTGGTGAATAAGCTCGCCAATATCTTCAATACCACCAGCGCCTGGGAATATGGCCGCGATTACGTCTTTTCACACCTTGGCGGCGATGAAATGGCGTTGCAGTATTCCGATTACGATAAAATCGCGCTGGGGCATGCACAGTACATTGATTTCGCGGTGAAATACGCCAATAAGGTGGCGTTTATCGATACCGACTTCGTCAGCACTCAGGCCTTCTGCGTGAAGTACGAAGGCCGCGAACATCCGTTCGTACAGGCGTTAATCGATGAATACCGCTTTGATCTGGTGATCCTGCTGGAGAATAATACGCCGTGGGTAGCCGATGGGCTGCGTAGCCTCGGTAGTTCGGTAGATCGCAAAGAGTTTCAGACGCTGCTGGTGTCGCTGTTGAAAGAAAACGGCATCGAGTTCGTCCATGTGGAAGAATCGGACTACGACGCCCGGTTCCTGCGATGCGTTGAGCTGGTGAAACAGTTGATGGGCGAGCAGGGGTAGGTCCTCTGCGGGCTGTAGCCCTCACCCCGGCCCTCTCCCAATGGGAGAGGGAGCAAACATTAAAAAAGGCAACTTGCGTTGCCTTTTTGCATTTTATTTTGAGATACGTTTGTACTTGATACGCTTCGGCTCCAGCGCATCGGCGCCGAGGGTGCGTTTCTTGTACTCTTCGTACTCGGTAAAGTTACCTTCGAAGAACTCAACTTTACCTTCATCCTGGTAATCCAGAATGTGGGTCGCAATACGGTCAAGGAACCAGCGGTCGTGCGAGATAACCATGGCGCAGCCCGGGAACTCCAGCAGGGCGTTTTCCAGCGCGCGCAGGGTTTCGATATCCAGGTCGTTGGTTGGTTCATCGAGCAGCAGTACGTTACCGCCGACCTGCAGCAGTTTCGCCAGGTGCAGACGACCACGCTCACCGCCGGACAGCTCGCCAACGCGTTTGCCCTGGTCGACGCCTTTGAAGTTAAAGCGGCCAACGTAGGCGCGGCTCGGCATCTCGGTGTTGCCGATCTTCATGATATCCAGGCCGCCGGACACTTCTTCCCAAACGGTCTTACTGTTATCCATCGCGTCGCGGAACTGATCGACGGAAGCCAGTTTAACGGTTTCACCCAGCGTGATGGTGCCGGAATCAGGCTGTTCCTGGCCGGACATCATGCGGAACAGGGTGGATTTACCCGCGCCGTTCGGACCGATGATACCAACGATAGCGCCTTTCGGTACGGAGAAGCTCAGATCGTCAATCAGTACGCGGTCGCCGTAAGATTTGCGCAGATTGCTGACTTCCAGAACTTTATCGCCCAGACGCGCTCCTGGCGGAATGAACAGTTCGTTGGTCTCGTTACGTTTCTGGTATTCGACGTTGTTAAGCTCTTCAAAGCGCGCCAGACGGGCTTTGCCCTTAGACTGACGGCCTTTCGCGCCCTGGCGAACCCATTCGAGTTCTTTCTCGATAGATTTGCGGCGTGCGGCTTCCTGAGACGCTTCTTGCGCCAGACGCTGGTCTTTCTGCTCCAGCCAGGAGGAGTAGTTGCCTTCCCACGGAATACCTTCACCGCGGTCAAGTTCGAGGATCCAACCGGCGACGTTATCGAGGAAGTAACGGTCGTGGGTGATCGCCACCACGGTGCCTTCGAAATCGTGCAGGAAGCGTTCCAGCCAGGCGACGGACTCGGCGTCGAGGTGGTTGGTAGGTTCGTCGAGCAGCAGCATGTCCGGTTTTTCCAGCAGCAGGCGGCACAGCGCGACGCGGCGGCGTTCACCACCAGAAAGATTGGCGATTTTCGCATCCCAGTCCGGCAGGCGCAGGGCATCGGCCGCACGCTCCAGTTGCACGTTCAGGTTATGGCCGTCGTGCGCCTGGATGATCTCTTCGAACTTGCCCTGTTGCGCGGCAAGCTTATCGAAGTCGGCATCCGGCTCGGCGTATTTGGCATAAACTTCGTCCAGGCCTTTCAGCGCGTTAACCACTTCGGCGACCGCTTCTTCAACGGATTCGCGCACGGTGTGCTCCGGATTCAGCTGCGGCTCCTGCGGCAGATAGCCGATTTTGATGCCGGGCTGCGGGCGCGCTTCACCTTCGATCTCGGTGTCGATACCGGCCATGATGCGCAGCAGGGTAGATTTACCGGCGCCGTTCAGACCGAGAACACCGATTTTCGCGCCAGGGAAGAAACTGAGGGAGATATTTTTCAAAATATGACGTTTCGGCGGAACCACTTTGCCGACACGATGCATGGTATAAACGAATTGAGCCACGTTGGACTTCGCCTCTTTCTATTCTGATAGATAGTTCAAAGGCGAAGTGTAGCCTTTTTCGCGCGGTAATCCCAGCGAGGCGACAGGATTCACAGAAGCGTAAAAAAATGTTCAGGACATGGCATGTTTTCAGTTGTCTGATTAGCATAACTAAGCAATACCTGATTTTTTTGAAGCGGCACGATGCCGCGGTGATGCATCAAACTAGAGGAAGAGCTTGTGGAAAAAGCCAAAACTACGGCATGGCGTCTTCTGGCTGCCGGCGTGAGTCTGCTGACGCTAAGCCAGCTGGCACATGCGGATTCACTGGATGAACAGCGCAGCCGCTATGCTCAAATTAAACAAGCGTGGGACAACCGCCAGATGGATGTCGTCAATCAGTTGATGCCCACGCTCAGCAGTTATCCGCTGTATCCCTACCTGCAATATCGACAAATTACCGATGACCTGATGAACCAGCCGCCGCTGGTGGTCACTAATTTCATTGCGGCGAACCCGACGCTACCGGCGGCGCGTTCGCTGAAATCACGCTTTGTTAATGAGCTGGCGCGGCGTACCGACTGGCGCGGCTTGCTGGCGTTCAGCCCGGATAAACCGGCGACAACCGAAGCGCAGTGTAACTACTACTACGCCAAACTCAGCGTCGGCCAATCGCAGGAAGCCTGGAGCGGGGCGAAAGAGCTGTGGCTGACCGGCAAGAGCCAGCCAAATGCCTGCGATCCGCTGTTCAGCGCGTGGCGTGATTCCGGGCAGCAGGATCCGCTGGCTTATCTCGAAAGAATTCGCCTGGCGATGAAGGCTGGCAATACCAGTCTGGTCCGCGTGCTTGCTCAGCAGATGCCGTCAAACTATCAGAGCATCGCTTCGGCGGTGGTGGCGTTGGCCAACGATCCCAATAGCGTGATGACCTTTGCCCGCACCACCGGGGCCACCGACTTTACCCGCCAGATGGCGGCGGTCGCTTTTGCCAGCGTCGCGCGTCAGGATGTGGAAAACGCCCGTCTGATGATTCCATCGCTGGTGCAGGCGCAGCAGTTGAATGACGATCAAACCCAGGAGCTGCGCGATATCGTCGCCTGGCGCCTGATGGGCACCGATGTGACCGAAGCGCAGGCGGAGTGGCGAGATGATGCGATCATGCGTTCGCAATCAACCTCGCTGGTGGAACGCCGGGTACGTATGGCGCTCGGCAACGGCGACCGCCATGGGCTGAACACCTGGCTGGCGCGTTTGCCAATGGAGGCGAAAGAGAAAGACGAGTGGCGCTACTGGCAGGCGGATCTGCTGCTGGAGCGCGGGCGCGATGACGAAGCGAAGACGATCCTGCATTCGCTGATGCAGCAACGCGGCTTCTATCCGATGGTTGCCGCTCAACGTCTCGGCGAAGAGTACACCTTCCGCATTGATAAAGCCTCCGGCACTATCGACCCGGCGCTGGCCTCTGGCCCTGAGATGGCGCGCGTTCGCGAGCTGATGTACTGGAACATGGACAACACCGCGCGCAGCGAATGGGCGAACCTGGTGAGCAGCCGGACCAAATCGCAGCAGGCGCAGCTGGCGCGTTACGCTTTTGATCAACACTGGTGGGATCTCAGCGTACAGGCGACGATCGCGGGTAAATTGTGGGATCAACTCGAAGAACGCTTCCCGCTGGCGTACAACGATCTATTCGCGCGTTACATTAGCGGCAAAGATATTCCGCAGAGCTACGCGATGGCGATTGCGCGTCAGGAGAGTGCCTGGAACCCGAAAGTGCGTTCACCGGTCGGCGCCAGCGGCTTGATGCAGATTATGCCGGGCACCGCGACGCACACCGTCAGCATGTTCAGTATTCCTGGTTATAGCGGCCCGTCGCAGCTGCTGGATCCGGAAACCAATATCAACATCGGTACCAGCTACCTGCAGTACGTCTACCAGCAGTTCGGCAATAACCGCATTTACGCCTCCGCGGCCTATAACGCCGGCCCAGGACGCGTACGCACCTGGCAGGGTAATAGCGCCGGGCGCATCGATGCGGTGGCATTTATCGAGAGTATACCGTTCTCGGAAACCCGCGGGTACGTAAAAAACGTCCTCTCTTACGATGCCTATTACCGCTACTTTATGGGCAAGCAGGAGAACTTGCTGAGCGACGCCGAATGGCAACAGCGTTACTGATCGTCCGGAAGTATGTTATTCTTTGTACTCGTTGAAGAGTACATTCGACGGGCAGCCTGGCTGCCCGTCTCAACATGGCGACGTAACATGACCCAACAATCTCCCTATTCAGCGGCCGTGGCCGAACAACGCCATCAGGAGTGGCTGCGCTTCGTGGCGCTGTTGCAGCAGGCCTATACCGAAGATCTTCACTTGCCTTTACTGCA
>ERZ1036424.257-NODE-257-length-31144-cov-3.004149_pt1 | contig 31144 bp, 26 predicted proteins | sample MGYA00514221_ERZ1036424 | MGnify/ENA primary metagenome ERZ1036424 (study PRJEB33795, sample SAMN09464939) | human gut metagenome | host: Homo sapiens | place: USA: Stanford, California | collected 2016-11 | study: EMG produced TPA metagenomics assembly of the... | reverse complement strand
TTTTCTGTGGGTATGGATCGACATCACGATACCAAACCCGGCCATCAATACGATTAGGGCTGAGCCCCCGTAGCTGACCAGCGGCAAAGGTACCCCCACCACCGGCAAAATACCACTTACCATACCAATATTTACGAAGACATAAACGAATAAAATCAACATTAAACCGCCTGCCATGACGCGGCCAAAGGTGGTTTGTGCCTGGGCGGCGATCCACAGTCCGCGCATGATAAGCAAAATGTACAATGCCAGCAGGATCAACACCCCGATAAGACCCAGCTCTTCCGCCAGTACGGCGAAGATAAAGTCAGTATGGCGCTCCGGCAGGAATTCGAGCTGCGACTGAGTACCATGCAACCAGCCTTTGCCGCGTAAGCCGCCGGAACCAATAGCGATTTTTGACTGAATTATATGATAGCCCGCGCCCAGCGGATCGGTCTCCGGATCGAGGAGCATCATTACGCGTTGACGCTGGTAATCGTGCATCAGGAAGAACCATAAAATCGGAATAAAGGCGGCGACCAGTACCACCGCGATGCCGATTAAGCGCCAGCTCAGGCCAGAGAGGAACAGGACAAACAGGCCGGACAGGGCGATCAAAATCGAGGTGCCGAGGTCTGGCTGCGCTGCAACCAGCAGGGTCGGCAGGAAGATCAGTACCAGTGCGATAGCCGTATTCTTCAATGACGGCGGACAGACATCGCGATTAATAAACCGCGCCACCATCAGCGGCACGGCTATTTTGGCAATCTCCGAGGGCTGAAAGCGCACAATACCAAGATCCAACCAGCGTTGCGCGCCTTTGGAGATAGCGCCGAAGGCGTCTACGGCAACGAGTAAAATAATACAGAAAATATAGAGGTAGGGCGCCCAGCCCTCGTATACCCGCGGCGGGATCTGCGCCATCACGATCATAATCACCACGCCCATGGCGATTTGGCCGATTTTGCGCTCCATCATACCCACATCCTGACCGCTGGCGCTCCAGATAACCAGCGCGCTGTAGGTGAGCAGCGCCAGCAGGATGAGCAGCATCGTGGGGTCCAGGTGGATTTTATCCCATAGTGATTTTTTGTTCGGATTATCGGTCATTATTGATCCTCCCCCGCCGTCACCGCCGGGTTTTCACTCGGCAGATTGGTGTTGTTATCACCCAGCATGATGTGATCGAGGATCTGGCGCATAATGGTACCGACCGCCGGGCCGGCGCCGCCATTCTCCAGGATCATCGCGACCTGGGGGTTGTTGTAAGGCGCAAACGCCGTCATAAGCTTGTGGTCACGCAGACGCTCGGAAATTCGGTGCGCGTTATAGGTTTCGTTGGCTTTCAGGCCGAATACCTGCGCAGTACCGGACTTCGCCGCAATCTTATATGGCGCGCTGGCAAAGTATTTGTGCGCGGTACCGTTGCCGCGGTTAGCAACGCCGTACATCCCGTCTTTGGCGATTTCCCAATAGCCGGAATGAATATCGCCGACCGGCGGTTCGTGCGGTTGTACCCAGGGTACCTGTTTACCGTCTTCGAGGGTGCTTTGCAGAAGGTGAGGCACTTTAACCACGCCGTCGTTTATCAGGATCATCAGCGCTTTGTTCATCTGAATCGGCGTAGCGGTCCAGTAGCCCTGGCCGATACCGACCGGGATGGTATCACCCTGATACCATGGTTTCTTAAAGCGCTTGAGTTTCCATTCGCGAGTTGGCATGTTGCCGGAGCGTTCTTCCGCCAGATCAACGCCAGTGTAATCGCCGTAGCCAAACTTACTCATCCATTCGGAGAGGCGATCGATGCCCATATCATAGGCAACCTGATAGAAATAGGTATCCGCGGATTCTTCCAGCGCTTTGGTGACGTTCAGGTGGCCATGACCCCACTTTTTCCAGTCGCGATAGCGTTTTTCCGAGCCAGGCAACTGCCACCAACCGGGATCGAAAAGACTGGTGTTGCGCGTAATCACGCCGGCGCTCAAGGCCGAGACCGCGACGTAGGGTTTCACCGTTGATGCTGGTGGATAGACCCCCTGCGTCGCGCGGTTAACCAGTGGCGTATTCGGGTCGTTGAGTAATCCGGAGTAATCTTTGCTGGAGATACCATCGACAAACAGGTTTGGATCGTAACTCGGGGTTGAAACCAGCGCCAGAATCGCGCCGCTTCGCGGGTCGGTGACAACTACCGCCGCACGGCTTCCCGCCAGCAGCGTTTCGATATACTGCTGCAGCTTTAAGTCAAGGGTTAAGTAGATATCACGTCCGGCCTGCGGTGGCACTTCTTTAAGCTGGCGAATAACGCGGCCGCGGTTGTTGACTTCAACCTCTTCGTAGCCGGTTTGTCCGTGCAGCACGTCTTCATAATAGCGTTCGATTCCCAGCTTACCGATGTCGTGGGTCGATGCGTAGTTGGCCAGTTTGCCCTCTTTATCCAGGCGATCGACGTCTTTATCGTTAATTTTAGAGACGTAGCCGATAACGTGGGTCAGGGCGGAGTTATAGGGATAGTAGCGTCGCTTGTAGCCTTTAACTTCAACGCCGGGGAAGCGGTACTGGTTTACGGCGAAGCGCGCCACCTGGACTTCATTAAGATTGACCTTCACCGGAATCGAGGTGAAGCGGTGGGAGCGCGCGCGCTCTTTTTTAAAGCCGGCGATGTCGTCGTCGGTCAGGTCGACGACGTCGCGCAGCGCATCCAGCGTCTGCTGCACGTTATCGACTTTTTCCGGCATCATCTCTAACTGATAGATGGTGCGGTTCAGCGCCAGCGGCGTGCCGTTGCGATCGTAGATAATGCCGCGGCTGGGTGGAATGGGGACCAGCTTAATGCGGTTTTCATTGGAACGCGTTTGATAGTCGTTGAAACGGACAATCTGTACGTTGTAGAGGTTGGCAATCAGCACGCCGGTAAGCAACAAAATGCCCGTAAAAGCGACCAGCGCCCGGCGTACAAACAGCGAGGATTCAGCCGTATAGTCGCGGAAAGAATTCTGTAATTTCATTCGCTGCTTAGTCTACACAGGTCATCATTACTCACGGTGGTAAGGGTGGTTAGTCGTAATGCTCCACGCACGATACAGGCTCTCAGCCACCAGCACGCGAACTAGCGGGTGAGGCAACGTGAGCGTGGAAAGGGACCAACTCTGTTCCGCTGCCGCTTTGCAGGCCGGAGAGAGACCTTCCGGGCCGCCAATGAGTAAACTGACGTCCCGGCCATCCTGCTTCCAGCGTTCCAGTTCTCGCGCCAGCTGCGGCGTATCCCAGGGTTTGCCGGGGATGTCCAGAGTCACGATACGGTTCTTGCCTGCGGCCGCCAGCATCATTTCGCCCTCTTTTTCGAGGATGCGTTTGATATCGGCATTTTTTCCGCGCTTACCGGCAGGGATCTCTACCAGTTCGAACGGCATATCTTTTGGAAAACGGCGCAGATATTCGCTAAAGCCGGTCTGAACCCAGTCCGGCATTTTGGTGCCAACGGCCACCAATTGTAGCTTCACGCATTAACTCCAGAGTTTTTCCAGCTCGTACAAACGACGGCTCTCTTCCTGCATGACGTGAACCATCACGTCGCCCAGATCGACCACGATCCAGTCGGCGGCGGCTTCACCTTCAACGCCCAGCGGCAGCATACCGGCGGCGCGGGATTCCTGTACCACATGGTCGGCGATGGACATTACGTGGCGCGTGGAGGTGCCGGTGCAAATAATCATGCAATCGGTGATACTGGATTTGCCATGTACATCAATGGCGACGATGTCCTGACCTTTCAGGTCATCAATTTTGTCGATAACAAAATCCTGGAGTGCTTTACCCTGCAAGTGTTCCCCCTGGGTGCGTGAAGAGTGATAACAATAACGAGCCTGACAGTATACCCGAAGTCAAGGCAATGTCGGGAGAAAAGTCAGCTTTCAGCCCTTGAAAGCGGGCTATCATCCCATCCCTTGCCGACGAATGCATCGCCATTTTTGTAAAACAATTTCTGCAAGATGCGTATAGCGGGTGTAGCCTGGCTGCGGAGAATAACAGCCTGCACCCGGCTGTCAATGGGCGGCCATGAATTCTTATTCCGCGCGCCACTGCGCCTGGCTATTTAATACGCGCAGGGTAGCGAAATCGTCGCGCTGTTCGATAAGGCTCCAGCTACCATGGGTGACGGGAAAGTGCCACATTGCTGCCGCAGGCATTTGCAATAATAGTGCGATTAACAGGCTTAAAGCGCCCTGATGGCCGACGATGAGCAGATTAGCCTGCTGTTGATATTGCCCGAGGGTGGCGGCGAAGTCTGCGATACGCAGGGCAAAGGCCTGAAAGCTTTCGCCATTGGTCGGCGTGGCGTGTTGCCAGTCTTTGCACCAGGCAGCGTAGTTCTGCGGGTCATCTTTTTGCAAATCGCGATGGTGGCGCATTTCCCAATCGCCAAAAAACATCTCATTCAACGAAGGAATAATTTGTCGAGGGATTGGCCGGCCTGCGAGCAACAAGTCGGCGGTATGCTGGGTTCTCGCCAGCTCGCTGCACAATACCTGGTCGAAAGGCACCGCCCGCAGACAGTCACCCAGCGATCGCGCCTGCTGGATACCGCGTTCGGTAAGTGGGGTCGGTGCATGTCCGCTATATAGTCCGTCGACGTTAGCCTGCGTTTCGCCGTGGCGAACCAGCCATAATTTCATGATGCACTCCGTGGAAATCGCGTAGGGTAACGATATCCTCGCAGCCGGTTCTCAGCAATAGAGCTTCTGCTGGTGAATATAGTCCAGTACGGCGGCTGGCAGCATATCGGCGCAGGAGACACCCTGCTGTAGACGCTGACGAATCAGCGTGGCAGAAATATCGAACCATGGGGTTTCCGCCAGATAGATAACCCCGGCGGGGTGGTTATGTAACAGCTCGACATCGTGGGTGAGGTGTTTATCGAGCCATTGCTGATCTTCTTCGCGCTTCATCGTCAGCGGATATCCCGGACGGCGGCAGACGATCAGATGCGCGTTATCGAGGATCGTGGCGTAGTTATGCCAGGTGGGGAAGGTCAGCAGCGAATCCTGGCCGATAATAAACGCCAGGGGCTGTTCCGGGCCTTGTTCTTGCCGCCACTCCTCTAGCGTTTGCGCCGTCCAGGACGGCGTATCGCGCTGTAGCTCGCGCTCGTCGAGAACGAATAGGGGCTTATCGGCAATCGCCAGCTCCAGCATATGCACCCGCTGTGCGCTGGTGGCTTCCGGCTGCGGGCGGTGCGGCGGCACGTTATTGGGCACGATAATGACCCGGCTAAGACCAATTTGGTTTGCCAGAATCTCTACCGGCTTAAGGTGACCGAAATGAACCGGATCGAAGGTGCCGCCGTACATTGCCTGCAACTGAGTCATATCAACCATCAATAAAAACGTCTGCCAGCGCTTTATGGCAGAGCAATAACGAAAGGCTTTCCAGCTCGGGCCATATTGACTGGCCGTAGTCCTGTTTGAACGTGAGCTCGGCGCGGGTTAATAACGTAACGGCCTGGCGTAACTGCTCAGCGCTGAGGCGCGTGAGCGCGTCCCCGACTAGTTGACGACGATTCTGCCAGACCCGGTGTTTATCAAACAGCGTGCGCAGCGGCGTATGCGCCGACTGACGTTTCAGATTGACCAGCAGCAGTAGTTCGCGCTGCAGCGTGCGCAGCAGAATAGCGGGTTCGCAGCCTTCAAGACGCAGTTGCTGCAGGACATGTAGTACGCGTTTGCTCTTACCGGCCAGCAGGGCATCAACCCAGTGATACGGCGTAAAATGGGCGGCGTCATTCACCGCCTGTTCAACACGCGGTAGCGTCAGTTTACCGTCAGGCCACAGCAAAGAGAGGCGCTCCAGCGCCTGCGCCAGCGCCAGCAGGTTGCCTTCATAGCAGTAACACAGCAGTTGGCTGGCGGCCTCATCTAACTGCAACTGATTCTGTTTAGCGCGGGCGGCTAGCCAGCGCGGTAGTTGCGCGTATTCCGGCGTCTGGCAGCTCACCTGGACGGCGCGGCTGGCAAGCGCTGTTATCCATGCCGCGTTTTCCTGCGCTTTGGTAAGCTTGTTACCACGGACAATCAGCAACAGATCTTCATGCAGCATACCGACCAGCGTGGACAGCTGTTCGTTGATCGCCGCATTCGGGCCGTTTTCCGGCAAGATAAGGAGTAGCGTCTGGCGACTGGAAAAGAGGCTTAGCGCCTGACTTAAAGAGAAGAGGGTGGGCCAGTCGGTGCTGGCATCGATAGTCGCGGTGTGATGTTCGGTAAAGCCCTGAGCAGCCGCGGCTTCGCGGATTGCATCCTGGCTCTCCTGTAACAGCAATGGGTCGCTACCAAGCAATAAATACGCCGCGCGCAGCCCTTCAGTGAGCTGCGCGCGGAGTTGTTCCGGGTACAACCGAATCATCAGTTACCCAGCGTAGTGGAGACGCGGTTGCCAGAGGTCGAGGTGGCCGGGGTACCAGACACCGGCTGCTCAGCCTCTTTAGTGGCTTCGACATCCGCAACATGCACACTTGGCAGTTTACGGATCAGCTGTTCCGCGGCCTTGTCGTACATTTCGCGAATAATGATGTCCTGCTCGGCATCTTTCGCCAGCGCCGCCTGCGGGTTATCGAAGAACGAGCGATAAACCTTGGTATTGATTGGGTAAAGATCATGACCCGGGATCAATACGGTGGCGTTAACGGTCAGTACCATCTGGTATTCAGCGGTACGACCATCCTGGAAAATGGATGCCGTATCTTTCTGAATGGATGAGTTACCCAGACGCAGGGACGGAACGTCCTTACGTAGCGTATCGGCATCGATCAGTTCTACGCCATTCAGACGTAGCTGATTCCGTACCGCACGACTTAACGGACCATTCGGATCGCTTGACTGGAAAATCATAGTTTTCATTGTGGTTGGGACCTGCGTAGTGCTACGCAGATGCCAGCCGCAACCAGCGGTGATTAACACCGCCAGAGATAACAGCATTGTTGCCAGATATCGCACGCTTCCTCCCGCGCTTAGCCAACGACCAGATTGAGCAGTTTGCCCGGAACGTAAATCACTTTACGTACGGTCACGCCTTCAAGGTATTTTGCGACCAGATGTTCCTGGCCTGCACGTTCACGAACCTGCTCTTCGGTTGCGTCTACCGCAACGGTAATTTTACCACGAACTTTACCGTTTACCTGGACGACGACCAGAGTCGTGTTTTCAATCATTGCACTTTCGTCTGCCACCGGCCACGGCGCATTGTCGATATCGCCTTCGCCGCCCAGCTCTTGCCACAGGGTGAAGCAGGCATGCGGGGTGAACGGGTTGAGCATACGCACCACGGCCAGCAACGCTTCACGCATCAGTGCGCGATCCTGTTCGCCTTCCTGAGGCGCTTTTGCCAGCTTGTTCATCAGCTCCATCACCGCGGCAATGGCGGTATTGAAGGTCTGACGACGGCCGATATCATCGGTCACCTTGGCAATTGTTTTATGTACGTCGCGACGCAGCGCTTGCTGATCTTCGCTGAGGCTTGCCACGTCCAGGGCGACAGCCGGGCCCTGAGAGGTATGCTCGTAAACCAGCTTCCAGACGCGTTTCAGGAAGCGGTTTGCGCCTTCTACGCCAGATTCCTGCCACTCAAGGGTCATTTCTGCTGGGGAGGCGAACATCATGAACAGACGTACGGTATCCGCGCCGTAGCGCTCAACCATAACCTGCGGGTCGATACCGTTGTTCTTCGACTTGGACATTTTGCTCATGCCGGTGTACACCAGTTCGCGACCCTGTGGGTCGAAGGCTTTAACGATACGGCCTTTTTCATCACGCTCAACGGTGGCGTCAATCGGTGATACCCAGTTACGCTCGCCGTTTTCGCCGACGTAGTAGAACGCGTCGGCCAGTACCATACCCTGGCACAGCAGCTGTTTGGCTGGCTCATCGGAGTTCACCATACCGGCATCGCGCATCAGTTTGTGGAAGAAGCGGAAATAGAGCAGGTGCATGATGGCGTGTTCGATGCCGCCGATGTAGATATCCACCGGCAGCCAGTAATTCGCGGCATTCGGATCCAGCATACCTTTATCGTATTGCGGGCAGGTGTAGCGCGCGTAGTACCAGGAAGACTCCATAAAGGTGTCAAAGGTGTCGGTTTCACGCAGCGCCGGCATGCCGTTAACGGTGGTTTTCGCCCACTCAGGATCGGCTTTGATCGGGCTGGTGATGCCGTCCATGACGACGTCTTCCGGCAGGATAACCGGCAGCTGATCTTCCGGCGTCGGCATCACGGTACCGTCTTCCAGAGTCACCATCGGAATTGGCGCGCCCCAGTAACGCTGGCGGGAAACCCCCCAGTCGCGCAGGCGATAATTAACTTTACGCTCGCCAACGCCCATCGCAGCCAGTTTGTCGGCGATGGCGTTGAAGCCCGCTTCGTAATCAAGACCGCTAAATTCGCCGGAGTTGAACAGCACGCCTTTCTCGGTCAGGGCCTGCTCGGAGAGATCCGGCTCGGAACCGTCGGCGGCGAGGATAACTGGCTTGATGTTCAGGCCGTATTTGCTGGCAAACTCGTAGTCGCGCTGGTCGTGACCAGGAACGGCCATCACCGCGCCGGTGCCGTACTCCATCAGTACGAAGTTTGCCGCCCATACCGGGATGGCTTCGCCGGTCAGCGGGTGAATAGCTTTAAAGCCGGTGTCGACGCCTTTTTTCTCCATTGTCGCCATATCGGCTTCGGCAACTTTGGTATTACGGCATTCGTCGATGAAGGCGGCCAGCGCCGGATTGTTAGCCGCAGCCTGCTGCGCCAGCGGGTGACCCGCAGCGACAGCGAGGTAGGTGCAGCCCATGAACGTATCCGGGCGGGTGGTGTAGACCGTCAGCTTATCGGCGTAGTTGTTAACGTCAAAGGAGATTTCTACCCCTTCAGAGCGGCCGATCCAGTTGCGCTGCATGGTCTTAACGGTGTCTGGCCAGTGATCTAGGTTGTCCAGATCGTTGAGCAGTTCGTCGGCGTAGGCGGTGATTTTAATAAACCACTGCGGGATCTCTTTACGCTCAACTTTGGTATCGCAGCGCCAGCAGCAGCCGTCGATAACCTGTTCGTTAGCCAGCACGGTCTGATCGTTAGGGCACCAGTTGACCGCGGAGGTTTTCTTGTATACCAGGCCTTTTTTATAAAGCTCGGTGAAGAATTTTTGCTCCCAGCGGTAGTATTCCGGGGTGCAGGTCGCAATTTCACGGCTCCAGTCATAGCCGAAGCCCAGCTTTTTCAGCTGGTTTTTCATGTATGCGATGTTGTCGTAGGTCCACGGGGCCGGCGCGGTATTGTTTTTCACCGCCGCGCCTTCCGCAGGCAGACCAAACGCATCCCAACCGATCGGCTGCAGGACGTTTTTGCCCAGCATGCGCTGATAGCGCGCGATGACGTCGCCGATGGTGTAGTTACGCACGTGACCCATGTGTAGTCGACCAGAAGGATAAGGAAGCATCGACAGGCAGTAATACTTCTCTTTGCTCTCGTCTTCAGTTACTTCAAATGTACGATTTTCGTCCCAGTGAAGCTGGACTTTCGATTCTATCTCTTCCGGGCGGTATTGCTCTTGCATGGCAGCCAGTGGTCCTGTTTTCAATACAGCTACAAAATGTAGCCAATGGATGTGTTATTTCAGATCGGCATAGCATAGCCCAAACGTCCACGTCAAAACAGCCTTTCGCACATTAACATCGGCAAAAGCGGCGCAGAATTTTTCGCGACTCTGTGGCGCGGATGGCAAAGCAAACCGCCGATAACGTCTATTATTAGAAGCAGTTAATCACACCGGAGGCGAAATGATGAACAAGGTTGCTCAATATTACCGGGAACTGGTCTCCTCGCTCAGTGAACGGCTGCGCAATGGAGAGCGTGACATTGACGCGCTGGTGAAGCAGGCGAGGGAGAAAATCACCCAGGCAGGCGATTTGACGCAGAGCGAGATTGAATCGCTAATCGCGGCGGTAAAGCGCGATCTGGAAGAATTTGCCCGCAGCTATGAAGAGAGTCAGGAAGACGACAGCGACAGCGTATTTATGCGGGTGATCAAAGAGAGTCTGTGGCAGGAGCTTGCCGATATCACCGATAAAACCCAGCTTGAGTGGCGCGAAGTATTTCAGGATCTGAACCACCACGGGGTCTATCACAGCGGTGAAGTGGTAGGTCTTGGCAACCTGGTATGCGAGAAGTGCCACTATCACCTGGCGGTGTATACCCCGGACGTATTGCCGCGGTGCCCAAAGTGCGGGCACGATCAGTTCCAGCGTCGGCCATTTGAGCCGTAAACGCTAAAAGCAGCGATGCGCATTGCGCTGCGCATCGCTGAGTCATTACAGAACGGTATTGATTTCCGCAATCTTAAAGTATTGATAACCGCCCATCTCGCTGGCGTATTTATATGAGGAGTTGAGGACCATCTTGTTGGCGTTGATGGTGCCGACATCACAGGTATTAAATTTCAACCAACCGCAGCCGCGACCACTGTTAACCACCTTTTTCGCGGTCATGGTTAAGGTGCCGTTCGCCTGAATTAATGAGTAGTTATAGATATTGCCTTTCAACTGGGTGTCCAGCAGCAGATCGCCGGTGCTGTAAATCGTCCCTTCATTAGTAACATCATAATAAGTTGTCAGAGAGACATTGGCCGCGGTGATAGTACCTGTGTTACTAATCGTGCCATGATCGGTAGTAATATCAGCGGCTTTCATATAACCGTTATTATTCAGCCAGTAGCTATGCGCGGTAATGGCGTTGGTGGCCTCCATGCGACCACTGGTGCTTTGCGCCAGCGTGCCGTTGGTTTGCATATCAATATTTTCACCGCTAATAGTGCCCAGGTTATAAATCTCACCGGTATTGGTGGTGCTATCCTGCTTCAGCGATTTCACGGCCACTTTACCCGTCGCGCTGATTGTGCCGGTATTTTTAAAATTGGTGCCAATAAAGTTTAACGCAGTGTTTTTACCTTTGATCGTCCCGTCATTGGTGAAATTACCTAACGACGTGGCGGTAATCTGCGCATCGGAAGTGATTTTGGCGCCAGCGTTGTTGGTTATCGCTCCGTTGCTGGCGGCTACCAGACTGGACGTCGCGCTAATCGTTCCGCTGTTCTGGATATTGCCGCTGGCATTGAGCACCAGCTGCTTTGTTGAACTGATCGTGCCCTTGCTGCCGTTATTGAGAGCGCCATAGGTAGTAATCATGGTCATATTCTTGGTCGTCAGCGTACCGTTATTAGTGAAATTTCCAGAGGCGGCGATGCTGGTAAGGTAACCATTACTGGCGATGGAGCCATCGTTGGTCAGTAATCCATTGTTGGTGATAGAAAGCGTCGAGTTGGCGGTGATTGACCCTTTGTTACGCACGCCAAAGCCTAAATTGTTACCGACCATACTGATACTGTTGGCTTTGATGCCGCCCAGGCTACTGATATCAATGCTGTATACCGGGCTGATCATTTGCAGGACGGTAGCGCTTTTACCTGCGCTAGTCATGGCGCCAGTGCTGTTGTCGAAGGTGAAATTACCGCCGCCAACCGTAGCATTGCCAGCGTTGATCATGCCATTGATGGCGACGGCGTCAGCCAGCAATGCGGCATAGCCGGTGGAAGCATCCATGCCCTTTTCACCGATGGTGATTTTGCCATTGGTGATGGTATAGCTGCCGATAGCGCCTTCATCGGTCAAATTCACCTGACCTGTCGTTAATATTGCCTTGTTGGTATTTACGAAACTACAGCCGGAGCAGGTAATACCGTTAGGGTTAGCGATTACCACGTCGGCTTTCAGCCCGGCGACTTCAATAAAGCCATTTAATGAACTGGCTTTATTGGAGGTGACTTCATTCAGGATCACCGATGCGCCGCCATTAGAAAGATTGTTGTTTTTAGCAATATTGCCAAAAGTCGCATGATTAATATCGCTGTCGCTGTTATTGAGTATTAAACCGTTGCTGCCAACGTTAAATTCACGATACAGGTTGTGCGAAACGCCTGCAGCATTCGGCGCTTCAATATCAACCACCGTTGCGCCTGATAGATGGGTGTAAGTCGACGGATCGGCGTATACCACCGTCGAGCTTAACGCTGCTGCTAAAGCAACATAGGTTAATTTAAACTTAAACATGAATTTATTCCTTTAAATATAATGAAAAACAGGTTGTGTTAATACTTCCACTTCAATGAGAAACCCATATTGAATGAGTCACTACTAAAGTTATCTGGTTTACTTAGCGGTGTGCCGATGAAAAAATCATATTGTGTTGAGAATATATCACCGCGCAATCCGCTAACGGCACCTGAAATAACTTTTCCTTGCCGATATTGTTCACTGCCAATAATACGACCAATATCTAATCCTAAATAAAATTGCTGCTGCCCGGCTATGTCCCAGATAAAATCATTGCTCCAGTACCAGCCCTGATTGCCGGAGAGCGTATATTCGCCATCAAATCCGCGGACCGTCCAGCGGTTGCCAATATTAAATTGGTTATCCGAAGAGAGAATGTCCGGGCTATATTGCACATTGAAATGCGGTGCGTAGCTAAAGTTATCGCCGGTTAAATCAAACTTCATTAAAGCCTGCAAATCGGCATGCACTACGCGTGAACGCCTGCTGAACTGGCCTGCCTTTTCTTCCGGTGTGGCGACGGAGTTTAGCCAAGGGAGGCGGCGCTGCAGCCCCAGGCTGGCGGCGACGACTTTTTTATCGAAATAGCGTTGCTGACGTAACGTCAGCTCCCATGTCGGGTTCTGTTTGCGCATCACCCTGAGTTCTTCACCGCCAAAGTAATAGTGTGATGTACTTTTTGAGATACGGAAATCCAGCGATGTTTTTTGCTGACGGGTGTGAGACAGCAGTCGTGACAGCGTCGCGCTGTAATAGCGGTTTTTACTTTTATAATCCGTTTGCGACCAGTTGCCCTTGAACAACTGGCGATATTGACTTTGTGAACCGTAAAGACTTAACGCCCAGTAACCGAAGGGAATCGAGTAATACAGACTGCCATTCTGGTTACCATCATTATGTTGATTAAACTCGATATCTCCGCCTCCTGAGACATAGAAAATGTCGTTGAGTGTGGTGATATCATAAAGATAGAGCGCACCTCCGGCCTGATAGCGACCGCTGGCGCGGCTGCCAGCGTCATCCATCCAGGCTGCCACCTGCCATTTTTTATCCAGACGCCGCGTAAGCTGCAGATTGCTTTCTGCCTCCTGTTGACCGGGCAAAATTTGCATATTTGCCGAACTTCCTGGCAGGCGGCGCAGGTTTTCCATTCCCTGTTCGAGGTCGGAGAGCCGCAGGATATTTCCCTTACCGGTGGGGATATTGTTCCAGATGCTGGTGGTTTGCTCGCTTGTCGTTGACCAGAAAATATCACCGATTTTGCCATAAGCGAGTTCGAGCCTTAATGTGCCCTCCGTCAATGACTGTTCCGGAATGGTCAGTAATGAAGTGATGTAACCACGGGCGATTAACTCATTTTGTAATGCCAGAGTGAGGTACTGAATACCGTTAATCCCCAGACAACGATGCAGAGCCTGAGCTGTAAGGTTGTCCAGAAGCTGATGCGTGAGCTTCGGCTCGGCAGAATCGATATGAATATTATTGATGAACCTGCAGTTTTCTTCCTCTGGAAACGTGAGCGTTTGTCGGTCGGTATTAATTAGTGAAGCCTGGGCGGCCTGCTGCTGTGGCGTCAGCGCCGCCTGACGGGCTTTATCCTGCTCGTTTTGGTTAGTCGTGGTGGAGACTATCGTACTGGCGAAAACCTGCTGCTGACACAAAAACACAATCAGCAGGGTGTGAATCAGATTTTTTTTATTAAACATGAAGCAAGTTCCATTTGTTTCATTAAATTTGCATGCTGTATAGCTAAGCTTGCTTAAAATACGGCCTTATTCAGGGTATAGGGTCATCTATAAAAATATTATTTTTATTATCAGAAAGTTTTGTGTTGGGAAATATTCCCAGGGCTTGTTCTTAAGGGGGGTATGTTAGCGGTGGCGGTAACGCTTAGCCATGCGAAGAAAACTGAATTTTGTATGAATTAAATTAATTTAGAATGTGATTTGTTAGGGGGGAGTGTTAAATTATTCACTGGTTTAATAAGAAAACAATTAAAATAAACCACTAATATATGGCACACATTATCGAGAGAGAAAAGGCGCGCACATGACGTGCGCGCTGGGATTTTAGTGCAGGATTTTGGCAAGGAAATCTTTCGCGCGTTCTGATTGCGGGTTGGCGAAGAAGGCTTCTTTATCGACATCTTCGACAATTTTACCTTCATCCATAAAGATGACCCGGTTAGCCACTTTACGGGCAAAGCCCATTTCGTGCGTCACCACCATCATGGTCATACCTTCGTTAGCCAGCTCGACCATCACGTCCAGTACTTCGTTGATCATCTCCGGGTCTAGCGCTGAAGTTGGCTCATCGAACAGCATCGCAATCGGATCCATGCACAGCGCGCGCGCGATCGCGACACGCTGCTGCTGGCCGCCGGAGAGCTGCGCCGGATATTTTTCCGCATGCGCCGCCAGACCCACGCGCTCCAGCAGCTTAAGTCCCTTTTTACGCGAAGATTCTTTATCGCGATTGAGAACCTTAATTTGCGCCAGCGTCAGGTTGTCAATGATCGACAGGTGTGGAAACAGTTCAAAGTGCTGGAATACCATGCCGACGCGGGAGCGCAGTTTGGCGAGATTGGTTTTCTTATCGTTAACCTGAGTGCCATCAACGATAATTTCGCCTTGCTGTACCGGCTCAAGTCCATTAACAGTTTTAATCAGCGTCGATTTACCGGAGCCCGACGGCCCGCAAACCACCACCACTTCGCCTTTTTTCACTTCGGTGGAGCAATCGGTCAGCACCTGAAAGTGACCATACCATTTTGAAATATTTTTCAGGGTAATCATTACACAGTCCTTTTCTTCAACCAGCTGACCAACAGCGATGCGCTGAGACTAAATACAAAATAAACGGCGCCTGCGAACAGGATCATTTCCACCTGGGTTCCGTCACGTTCGCCAATGGTGGAGGCGGTACGGAAGAAATCGGCCAGGCTCAGTACATAGACCAATGAGGTATCCTGGAACAGGACGATACCCTGGGTTAACAGCAGCGGGACCATCGCGCGGAAGGCCTGCGGCAGAATCACCAACTTCATCGATTGCCAGTGGGTCATCCCCAGCGCCAGCGCGGCGCTCGACTGACCACGGGAAATACTCTGGATCCCGGCGCGAATAATTTCCGAATAGTAGGCCGCTTCAAACATCGAAAATGCCACCATCGCCGAAATCAGGCGAATATCGGTTTTCGGCGACAGCCCCAGCACGTTTTGCAGGAATCCGGGAACGATCAGGTAGAACCACAACAGCACCATTACCAGCGGAATCGAACGGAAAACGTTAACGTAGGTCTTGGCGAACCACGCCAGCGGCAGGAAGCTCGACAGGCGCATTACCGCCAGAATTGTGCCCCAGACGATACCGAAAATGATCGCCGTGACGGTGATTTTCAGTGTAATAACCAACCCTGCCAGCAGGTAGGGCATGGAAGGAACAATTGAACTCCAGTCAAAATCGTACATTATTTGCCTCCCATATTGCCCGGCAGGCGAACTTTACGTTCAACCACATACATTACCAGCATGATTACGGCGTTGATGAAGACATAGGCGAGGGTGATCGCGGTAAACGATTCCCAGGCATGGGCTGAGTAATCCAGCAGTTTGCCCGCCTGTGCCGCCATATCCGCCAGGCCGATAGTGGAAGCGATAGCCGAGTTTTTTACCAGGTTCATCATTTCCGAGGTCATCGGCGGTACGATAACGCGATAGGCGTTCGGCAGCAGGACATAGCGATAAGTTTGCGGCAGGGTCAGCCCCATCGCCAGGCCGGCATTTTTTTGTCCACGAGGTAGGGACTGTATCGCGGCGCGGACCTGCTCGCAGACGCGGGCGGCGGTAAACAGCCCGAGGCACAGCATTGAGGAGACAAAGAACTGGATATTCGGATCCAGTTCCGACTTAAACCACATGCCGATGTTTTCCGGCAGAAACTCCGGAATAACAAGGTACCAGGTAAAGAACTGTACGATCAGTGGAACGTTACGAAACAGTTCGACGTAGCAGGTGCCGATCCCGGCTAACCAGCGGTTAGGAACGGTACGCAGAATACCGAACAGCGAGCCGACGAGGAAAGCGATAATCCAGGCGCTAATCGACAGCGCGACGGTGATCTGAAAGCCGCTCCATAACCAGCCTAAATAAGTGGTGTTGCCGAACGGGGCGGGCTGCAGGAATATTCCCCAGTTCCAGTCTATTGACATAAATAAACTCCAGAAAAAAAAGGGTAGCAGCGCTACCCTCGAAGATTGTTGCCCTGCTTGTTTCGGTATTCGCGGCGGCTGGGGAACGACCAGCCACCGTATAGTCTGTCCGTGCAAAGGCAACAATCGGGAGGGCTACTTTATCGAGCCCCTGTTTTTTTAATTAGTTAAGAGCCTTGTCATTGGGTGATTTGAACAGCGCCTTCATGTCGTCGGAGAGTTCGAAGTTCAGGTTCAGATTTTTCGGCGGAATCGGGTTCTTGAACCAGGTGTCGAACCATTTTGCCGCTTCGCCAGAGGTCTGCGCCTGGGCAACGGTGTCATCGATCAGGGTTTTAAACGATGCATCGTCTTTACGCAGCATGCAGCCATAGGCCTCTTTCGACTGCGGCGTGCCGACGATTTCCCAGTTATCCGGTTTCTTCGCTTTTGCGCGCTCGCCTGCCAGCAGGGCATCATCCATCATAAAGGCCACCGCGCGGCCGCTTTCCAGCGTACGGAAAGAGTCGCCGTGATCTTTCGCGCTGATGATGCGCATGTTCATTTTCTTCTCATCGTTCAGCTTATGCAGCAGCACTTCCGAGGTGGTGCCGGAAGTGACGACGACCGCTTTGTCTTTCAGATCCGGGAAGTCTTTAATCGGACCACCTTTTTTCACCAGCAGACGAGTGCCGACGACGAAAATGGTATCGGAGAAGGCGGCCTGCTTCTGACGTTCAAGGTTGTTGGTGGTGGAACCGCACTCGAAATCATAAGTGCCGTTCTGCAGTAACGGGATGCGGTTCTGCGAGGTGACCGGAATCAGTTTCACCTGCAGATCGGGTTTGTTCAGCTTTTTCTTGATGGCTTCAACGATAGCGTTGGAGTAATCCTGAGAGTAACCCACTACTTTTTGTTGGTTATCGTAATAGGAGAATGGTACTGACGACTCGCGGTGGCCGACGACGATCACCCCGTTTTTGGCGATTTTATCCAGCGTGCTCTGACCTGCGGCCGGGGCGGCATCTTCAGCGTGCGCCAGACCAGCGGTCACTCCCATGACCAGCATTGCGGCGGCCAGTTTACGTAATTGCATATCCAACTCCTTATCCTTAACGCCAGGGACGCTAGTGATACCCATTGTGATTGTGTGTATGTGTTGTTATTCCTGTGAGCACTGCCGTAAGGCGGCGCTTTCGGGAATCGTCTGCAATCTTAAAGTGCAGTATTTGTATGAGCTTGTTAGCATTTAGTTTGGCTTAATGTAAAGATTTTGATGCGTTATTGTTTATTTTTGCGAAGCGCACCGCACCATTTATGGGCAAAAATGGGTTGTTGCACCAATGTGGCGCGAAGTGCGAACGCTTTCGGTGCAACCCTGGTATAACCGCGGTCAAAATCGCCTACAGGGATGAAATTAAGCAATGGACGTGCCAGATTGGCGCTGGGGGGAACGGGGAAGACTCACCGGCGACGAATGCCGCCGGGAGCTAGCCGGGTGGTAGCCCGGCGGAAAAGATTAGCGTCGACGCTGGCGCAGGCTCATCACCAGCGCGGCAAAGCCAAAGAGGGCGGTTAACGCCCACAGCGGCCAGTTGCCGGTACGGGCATACGGCGTCAGGCCGGTGGTTGGCGTGACTTTGGTGGTCAACACCGCGCGGGTAAACTGCGGGATCATGTCCTGAATTTCACCTCGAGGGCCAATAACGGCGGTAATACCGTTGTTGGTGCTGCGCAGCAGCGGGCGCGCCAGCTCCAGCGCGCGCATCCGCGCCATCTGGAAGTGCTGCCACGGGCCTATCGACTTACCAAACCACGCATCGTTGGAGATGGTCAGCAGATAATCGGTATCCGGGCGGAAATTATCTCGGACCTGTTCGCCGAGAATAATTTCGTAGCAAATTGCCGCCGTAAGCTTCAGGTTATGCGCCACCAGCTGCGGCTGCACGTAAGAACCGCGGCTGAACGAGGACATCGGCAAATCGAAGAATGGCGCCAGCGGGCGTAAAATCGACTCCAGCGGTACGAATTCGCCGAACGGCACCAGATGGTTTTTGTTATAGCGATTGCTCGAGTCGTAGCTGTACGGGTTATCTTTACCCAGCGTGATGATGGTGTTGTAGGTATCGTAGCGGTTTTGTTTATTGAGGCGCGCATCGACAATACCGGTAATCAACGAGCTATTTTTTGCCCGCATCAGGTCATCAACCATGCTGAGGAAATGCTGCTGATTGATTTCCAGATCCGGAATCGCCGACTCCGGCCAGATAATCAGCTGCGATTTACCCATATGCGGCTGGGTGAGATCGAGATAGGTTTTCAGGGTGTTTACCAGCTGGTTTTCATCCCATTTCATCGCCTGCGGAATATCGCCCTGCACCAAAGAGACTTCCGTCGCCCGCTCAGGCAGCAGTTGATACCACTGGATATAACGCAGCGGGAAGGGCAGGGCAAATAGCACTATCGCCACCAGCAGCGGTTTCCAGTGACGCTGCGCGATAGCCAGCGCCAGCAGGCCGCTGACCACCATCAACAAAAAGTTTATCGCCTCAACGCCCATCACCGGCGCCAGGCCCTTTAGCGGACCGTCAATCTGGCTATAGCCGAACTGCAGCCACGGGAAACCGGTCAGCACCCAGCCGCGGAGAAATTCGGTAATTTGCCAGATGACAGGCGCGGCGATGGCCAAACGGATCCAGTTAGTTTTCGGCCATAGTCTCGCGAGGATCCCGGCGAACAGACCGGTGTACAGCGATAAATAGGCCGCCAGCAAAGCAACAAGGAAAACGTTAACCGGGCCCGGCATGCCGCCGCACTGCGCGATCCTAACGTAACCCCAGTTAATACCGGTGCCGAATAGCCCAAGCCCCCAGAAGTAGCCAATCCAGGCGCTCTGTAGCGGGCGACGGTTGAGAGTGAGCGCCTGCAGACCAAACAGCGAGAAAATCGCCGCTGGCCAGAAGTCGTAAGGTGAAAAAGCCAGCGTTCCGCTGGCTCCGAATAACAGCGCCAGCAGCAGACGTACGCGCTGGCGTTCAAGTAAAGAGGCAAATACCATTTAGGTTAATCGTCCCGTTAAATTAGTCTTCCAGCTTCGGCTGCGGCGCATCATCAGGAAGCTTTACATGGACCTGAATAATACGTCTGCTGTCAGCCATTGCGACCTTGAATTGGTAACCATCAATGTCAATCGACTCGCCGCGGGCCGGGAGATGACCAAAGGCCTGCATCACCAGCCCGCCGATGGTATCGACCTCTTCATCGCTGAAGTGGGTGCCGTAGGCTTTATTGAAATCTTCAATCGATGCCAGCGCGCGTACCGTCCAGGTATGACGGCTTAGCTGACGGAAATCGATATCTTCCTCTTCATCGTATTCGTCTTCGATTTCGCCGACGATAAGTTCGAGAATATCTTCGATAGTCACCAGGCCGGAAACGCCGCCGAACTCGTCGATGACGATCGCCATATGATAACGTTGCGAGCGGAACTCTTTCAGCATGCGGTCAACCCGCTTGCTTTCAGGCACGACAACCGCCGGACGTAACACTTTTTCCATGCTGAAAGCTTCGGCGTCGCTGCGCATAAACGGCAGCAGATCCTTAGCCATCAGAATCCCTTCAATGTGATCTTTATCTTCGCTAATGACCGGGAAACGCGAGTGGGCGGATTCGATGATCACATCGAGGCACTCGTCCAGCGTCTGGTTGCGTTTCAGGGTAATCATTTGCGAACGCGGGATCATAATATCGCGGACGCGCTGGTCGGCGATATCCATTACCCCTTCGAGCATGTCGCGCGTATCTTCATCGATAAGCTCGTTCTGCCCGGAGTCACGGATCAGCGCCAATAATTCATCACGGTTTTTGGGTTCACCGTGGAAAAGTTGGCTGAGTAAGAGGGAGAAAAATCCCTTTTTGCTGTTTACTGTGTCACTACTGTGTGAATTGTCGTCGCTCATGGCGTCGTATGGGTTCTCGTGTTGATTTAATTGTCGCTCGTCGCGCGTAAACTCAGCGTCGTACGGCATGTTTCGCCTGATGGCGCTACGCTTATCAGGCTTGGGATACGCATGAATGTAGGCCGGATAAGGCGCTTGCGCTGTCATCCGGCAAGTTACTATTCAGCAATCTTCTCGGCAATGTACGGATCCTCATAGCCCAGAGCAAGCATTATCTCTGTTTCGAGGCCTTCCATTTCTTCCGCTTCGTCGTCTTCGATATGATCGTAGCCCAGCAGGTGCAGGCTACCGTGTACGACCATGTGCGCCCAGTGGGCTTCCAGCGGTTTTTCCTGCTCTTTGGCTTCCTGTTCAACTACCTGGCGGCAGATGATCAGATCGCCGAGCAGCGGCATCTCAATGCCCGGCGGGGCTTCGAAGGGGAAGGAGAGGACGTTAGTCGGCTTATCCTTGCCGCGATAGGTCAGGTTCAGCTCGTGGCTTTCGGCGATATCAACCAGGCGAATCGTTAATTCTGACTCTTCCTGGAACTGCGGGATGACGGCATCCACCCAGCGTTGAAAGAGGGCTTCGTCCGGTAGACCGCTGGTGTCTTCGCAGGCCAGCTGTAAATCGAGAATCACCTGACTCATTTTTGCTCCTGTTCCTGGGCTTCGCGTTTGCGCTCGGCGGCCAGTTTTTGTTCGGCTTCTTCCCATGCCTCACAGGCATTGACGATGCGGGCGACCACCGGGTGGCGCACCACGTCTTCGCTGTGGAAGAAGTTGAAGCTGATTTCATCGACTTCCGCCAGCACTTCAACGGCGTGGCGCAGACCTGATTTGGTATTGCGCGGCAGGTCAATCTGGGTAACGTCGCCGGTGATAACTGCTTTCGAATTAAAGCCGATACGGGTCAGGAACATCTTCATCTGCTCGATGGTGGTGTTCTGGCTTTCGTCGAGAATGATAAAAGCGTCATTCAGTGTACGTCCGCGCATGTAGGCCAGCGGCGCAACTTCAATCACGTTACGCTCAATCAGCTTCTCGACTTTCTCAAAGCCGAGCATCTCGAACAGCGCGTCGTACAGCGGGCGCAAATACGGGTCAACCTTCTGGCTTAAGTCGCCCGGCAGGAAGCCGAGCTTCTCGCCTGCTTCGACCGCAGGACGAGTCAGTAGAATACGGCGAATTTCCTGGCGCTCCAGGGCATCTACCGCCGCGGCAACCGCGAGGTAGGTTTTACCGGTACCCGCAGGGCCGACGCCAAAGGTGATGTCGTGGTCGAGGATATTGGCGATGTATTGCGCCTGGTTTGGCGTGCGCGGTTTGATGACTCCGCGTTTGGTTTTGATATTGATGGCCTTGCCGTATTCCGGCACGCTCTCGGCGCTCTGCTCGAGCACCCGGGCTTCTTTAATAGCCAGGTGGATTTGTTCCGGTTCAATATCCTGAATCTGGCCGCGCATTGGCGCGGTATCGACATACAGGCTTGTCAGAATATCGGCCGCGGCGTGCACGCAGATGGCGCGGCCGGTCAGTTTAAAGTGATTGTCGCGGCGGTTGATCTCAATACCCAACCGACGCTCCAGCTGTTTGATGTTGTCGTCAAACGGGCCGCACAGTGCTAACAGGCGGGCATTGTCCGCTGGCTCCAGGGTAATTTCACGGGTTTCTATGTTCAAACTGTTCCTCTTATTACGTGTGTTGCCGGAGGACAATCGTCATCCGGCCAATAAGGAAATTATTCACGTCACGGGAATATGGCGCAAGCATTGCTGTAGATATAGGGGCGAGGAGGGGAAATGCAAGGCCTGCCGGAACCGACAGGCCTGCCGGGATTACGGCTGGTAGATGCCGACGCCCAGATCGTTTTCTTTTCGCGTACGCGCAATGACCGATTCCGGCGATTCCACGACGCGCAGCCCCATCTCGTCTTCGGTGCGGACAATTTTGCCGCGCAGTGAGTTAGTGTAGACATCGACGATTTCCACGTCGACGAATTTACCGACCATATCCGGCGTACCTTCGAAGTTCACCACGCGGTTGTTCTCGGTGCGCCCGGAGAGCTCCATCAGGCTCTTACGCGAAGTGCCTTCTACCAGAATACGCTGGGTGGTGCCGAGCATGCGGCGGCTCCACGCCATCGCCTGCTGATTAATACGTTCCTGCAGAATGTAGAGGCGCTGTTTTTTATCGGCTTCAGAGACATCGTCGACCATATCCGCCGCCGGGGTGCCCGGGCGGGCAGAGAAGATAAAGCTGTAGCTGACGTCAAAGTTAACCTCGGCAATCAGCTTCATGGTTTTTTCGAAGTCTTCCGTCGTTTCACCAGGGAAGCCGACGATAAAATCGGAGCTAATTTGAATATCCGGGCGCGCTTCGCGCAGCTTGCGGATAATCGCTTTATATTCCAGCACGGTGTGGGTACGGCCCATCAGGTTCAGTACGCGATCGGAACCGGCCTGTACCGGCAAATGCAGGAAGCTCACCAGTTCAGGGGTATCGCGATAGACCTCGATGATATCGTCAGTAAACTCAATCGGGTGGCTGGTGGTGAAGCGAATACGGTCGATGCCGTCGATGGCGGCGACCAGACGCAGCAGATCGGCAAAGTTGCCGGTCGTGCCGTCATAGTTTTCGCCGCGCCAGGCGTTAACGTTTTGCCCGAGCAGGTTGACTTCACGCACCCCTTGCGCCGCCAGTTGAGCGATTTCAAACAGAATATCGTCGCACGGACGGCTCACTTCTTCACCGCGGGTATAGGGCACCACGCAGTAAGTGCAGTATTTGTTGCAGCCTTCCATAATGGAAACGAAGGCGGTCGGCCCCTCGGCGCGTGGTTCCGGCAGGCGATCGAATTTTTCGATTTCCGGGAAGCTCACGTCGATAACCGGTTTATGGTTATTGCGCACCGCGTCGATCATCTCCGGCAGGCGATGCAGCGTCTGCGGGCCAAAAATAATGTCAACGTAATGGGCGCGCTGGCGAATCAGTTTGCCTTCCTGGGAGGCGACACAGCCGCCGACGCCGATAATCACGCCGGGTTTTTTCTCTTTCAGTAGTTTCCAGCGGCCAAGCTGATGGAACACTTTTTCCTGCGCCTTCTCGCGAATTGAGCAGGTGTTGAGCAGCAGCACGTCCGCTTCTTCGGCCACTTCGGTCAGTTGATACCCATGGGTGGCATCCAGCAGATCGGCCATCTTGGATGAATCGTATTCGTTCATCTGACAGCCCCAGGTTTTAATATGGAGTTTTTTTGTCATCGACTTGCTCATGCTCAATTATAAAGACGGGTATAAGTTAAGAATTAGAATTCGTTTGCAGGGTACGCATTGTAATGCTTTGGTTGCCACCTGACCAGTGCGACCACGATCCCCCGCAAGGTGCAAAAAATCCGGTAAACTTAAGGAAATCAGCTTTAAGGATAATTGCCATGACAATTCATGCAACAGATATCGCCATCGTCGGCGGCGGAATGGTCGGCGGCGCGCTGGCGCTGGGGCTGGCGCAACACGGGTTTTCGGTGACGGTGATAGAAAAGCACGCGCCTCCGGCCTTTGATGCCGCTGCGGCGCCGGATGTGCGTATTTCAGCGATCAGCGCTTCGTCGGTCGGCTTGCTCAAAAGCCTCGGCGTCTGGGAAGCGGTGCGCGGTATGCGCGCGCATGCTTATCGTCGTCTTGAAACCTGGGAGTGGGAAAGCGCGCATGTTGACTTTAATGCCGCCGAGCTGAAGCTGCCTGAGCTTGGCTATATGGTTGAAAATAACGTGCTACAGCTGGCGCTTTGGCAGGCACTCGAAGCCCATCAGCAGGTGACCTTGCGGGTTGGCGTGACGTTAAGCGAGCTTAATCGTGAGCCGCAGGGCGTTTCGCTGCGCCTGAGCGATGGGAGCGTTTGCACGGCGCAACTGGCGATCGGCGCAGACGGCGCGAATTCGCAGGTGCGCGAACTGGCCGGCATCGGCGTACAGGCGTGGCAATATCAGCAATCCTGTATGCTAATTAGCGTGCAATGCGCCGACGATCCCGGTGATAGCACCTGGCAACAGTTCACCCCCAGCGGGCCGCGCGCCTTCCTGCCGCTATTCGATAACTGGGCGTCGCTGGTGTGGTACGACACCCCGGCGCGCATCCGCCAGCTGCAGGCGATGTCGATGGCCCAACTGCAGCAGGAAATCACCGCGCATTTCCCGAAACGTCTGGGCAGCGTAACGCCAATGAGCGCCGGCGCCTTCCCGTTAACCCGCCGACATGCGCTGCAGTACGTGCAACCGGGGCTGGCGCTGGTAGGGGATGCGGCGCATACCATCCATCCGCTGGCGGGGCAGGGGGTTAACCTTGGCTATCGCGACGTTGACGCGCTGCTGGATATTTTGGCGGAAGCCCGCGGGCGCGGGGAAGCCTGGTCCAGCTTGCCAGTGCTGAAGCGCTATCAGGCGCGGCGCCGGGCGGATAACTTTATTATGCAATCCGGCATGGATCTGTTCTATGCGGGCTTCAGCAACGATTTAGCGCCGGTACGCGTGCTGCGTAATATTGGCCTGATGGCTGCCGAACGTGCCGGTGTATTAAAGCGTCAGGCATTGAAATATGCATTAGGGTTATAAAGGGGCATTTGCCGATGGGGGCTGCAGACTGAAGTTTTGCAGTACCTGCATCGGCAAGATGACTATCCGCAGAAAGCAAAAAAGCTCACCGAAGTGAGCTTTTTTGTTAATAAGTGGCTGGGGTACGAGGATTCGAACCTCGGAATGCCGGAATCAGAATCCGGTGCCTTACCGCTTGGCGATACCCCAACAGGCTGCGTTCACAGAGGAACGTCTTTTGAATTTGGCTGGGGTACGAGGATTCGAACCTCGGAATGCCGGAATCAGAATCCGGTGCCTTACCGCTTGGCGATACCCCAACAAATTTTTACGGATTTACCGATATTAACCGATAGTCCTGAATATGGTGGCTACGACGGGATTCGAACCTGTGACCCCATCATTATGAGTGATGTGCTCTAACCAGCTGAGCTACGTAGCCATCTTTTTTTCGCGTTACCTTATCGGCGTTGCGGGGCGCATTATGCGTATTGGGCCTGCGAGCGTCAACCACTTTTTCAAGGAAAATCGTCGTAATGTGACTGTTTGGTTAGGTTGCGAACAGCATGCTGCAATAATCGGCAAGAATTGATTATTTATCGTTTTTATTTGCCAAATTCGGCATAAAAAAAACGGGCCCCGTAGGATCCGTGAGATTGATGACAAACCTTATGCATCGTTAGGTTTGCAGATAGCGACAGGCAAATAACAAGGAAAATCAATTCATTGATTTTCGACTGATAGCCACAAAGAAGGAAAAACCACGCTTTTTCCTTCTTTGTCAGCAGCCTAACGGACCCCGTAGGGTCCGCTATGCTTGTTGATTGCTTATTTATAAGCTGACTGGTGGACGCCGACCGCGCGTCCTGATGGATCGTTCATGGTTTTGAACGCTTCATCCCACTCGATGGCTTTTGCTGAAGAGCAGGCGACGGACGGGCCGCCGGGTACGCATTCCGCCGCGCTTGGCAGCGGGAACAGCTCTTCGAAGATTTCGCGGTACAGGTAGCCTTCTTTAGAGGTCGGCGTGTTGTACGGGAAGCGGAAGCTTGCCGTCTCCAGCTGCTGGTCGCTAATCTGTTTTGCCGCCACTTCTTTCAGCGTATCAATCCAGCTATAGCCCACGCCGTCGGAGAACTGCTCTTTCTGGCGCCAGGCGACGCTGGCTGGCAGATAGGACTCAAAGCATTCGCGCAAAATATGTTTTTCCATCTTGCCGTTGCCGCACATTTTATCCTGCGGGTTGATGCGCATCGCCACATCGAGGAATTTCTTATCGAGTAACGGTACGCGGGCCTCTACCCCCCAGGCGGACATCGCTTTGTTGGCGCGAGCGCAGTCAAACATGTGCAGCGCCTGCAGTTTACGCACCGTTTCTTCATGCAGTTCTTTAGCGTTCGGCGCTTTGTGGAAGTAGAGATACCCGCCGAATACTTCATCGGAACCTTCGCCAGAGAGCACCATTTTAATGCCCATGGCTTTAATTTTACGCGACATCAGGTACATCGGCGTCGAGGCGCGAATGGTGGTCACGTCATACGTTTCGATGTGATAGATAACGTCGCGGATCGCATCCAGCCCTTCCTGCACCGTAAAGTGAATTTCGTGATGCACGGTGCCGAGGTGGTTTGCGACTTCCTGCGCCGCTTTCAGGTCAGGGGAGCCTTCGAGGCCGACCGCGAATGAATGCAGTTGCGGCCACCAGGCTTCGCTGCGCTCCTGATCTTCAACGCGGCGGGCGGCGTATTTTTTGGTAATCACCTACGAGTCCAGGCCGCCAGAGAGCAGCACGCCGTAAGGTACGTCGGACATCAGGTGGCTCTTCACCGACTCTTCCAGCGCCTGACGCAGTTCGTTTTTATCCGTGACGTTGTCTTTTACCGCGTCGTAGTCGAACCAGTCGCGCTGATAGTACTGGCGAATTTCGCCATCCTGGCTCCACAGGTAGCTACCAGCAGGGAACTCTTTAATCGTGCGGCAGACCGGCACCAGCGCTTTCATTTCGGAGGCGACGTAGAAGTTGCCGTGCTCGTCGTGGCCCATATACAGCGGGATAATACCGATATGGTCGCGGCCAATCAGGTAAGCGTCTTTCTCGCTGTCATACAGCGCGAAGGCAAACATTCCCTGCAGTTCATCGAGGAACTCCGGCCCTTTTTCCTGGTACAGCGCGAGGATCACTTCACAGTCAGAACCGGTCTGGAACTGATAGCGGTCGCCATATTCGGCGCGCAGCGCCTGGTGGTTGTAGATTTCACCGTTGACCGCCAGGGCATGGGTTTTTTGTTGGTTATAGAGCGGCTGGGCCCCGGCGTTGACGTCGACGATCGACAGACGTTCGTGGGCGAGAATCGCTTTATCGCTGGCATAAACGCCGGACCAGTCCGGTCCGCGGTGGCGCATCAGGCGGGAAAGTTCCAGTGCCTTTTTACGCCGTTCGCCTGCGTCAGTTTTAATATCCAGTACGCCAAAAATAGAACACATAGCCTTCTCCGTTACCCTGTCATGTGGTGATGTTGTGCAGACCTCGTCTCTTGCAAGGTCTTTGTGCGTGTTAAAGAAAATGCCGTAAAGGAGAGTGGGGCGCAAGAGATTTACCGGCTGAAAAGTAAAAAGTGCAATGCTGATTGTCGGATGTTGAAAAATGAGTATGTTTAGCTCGTCTTTATTGATGGTTGTTTAGTGATAAGCCATTTTTATTAGATGAATCTATTTTTGGCAGCGCTATAAATAAAAAACCACGTCCTGGGACGTGGTTTCGGCTCAAAAAACGTCGATTTCGGCGACCGACGGATAAATCCACGAAGGGCGGAACGGCATGCTATCGATATCGTCCAGCGTGGAGACTCCGGAGAGTACCAGAATGGTCTCAAGGCCCGCCTGGAAGCCGGCGAGGATATCGGTACGCAGGTTATCGCCGACGATCACCGTTTGCTCGGAGTGGGCCTGCATTTTGTTGAGCGCGGAGCGGATAATCCACGGGCTTGGCTTACCGACATAAAACGGTTTACGGCCGGAGATTTTTTCGATCCCCGCGCAGAGCGCGCCACAGGCAGGGTAGTAGCCGCGGCCGTGGGTATCCGGATTGGTGGCAATGAAGCGTGCGCCGTTGGCGACAAAGAAAGCCGCTTTATGCATCATTTCCCAGTTAAAGGAGCGGGTCTCGCCGACGATGACGAAATCAGGGTTAACGTCGGTGATGGTGAAGCCGGCCTTGTACAGCTCGTGGATGAGCGCGCCTTCGCCAACAACATAGGCTTTTTTACCTTCCTGGCGACGCAGGAAATCGGCGGTGGCCATGGCGGAGGTGTAGAACGCGGTATCCGGCACTTCGATACCGGCGGTGGCGAAGCGGTTGGCCAGGTCCTGCCCGGTTTGCGAAGGATAGTTGGTCAGCATCACCAGCGGCATGCCTTTTTCCAGGATGCGTTTGATAAATTCAGCGGCGCCGGGAACAGCCACGTTATCGTGCATCAGCACGCCGTCGATATCACAAATTACGTTTTGAATGGTCATGGACAGTCCAACATCATTAACGAAAGGCGAAACTATAAAGCTGGATTAACTTTCCAGCAAATGCTGTAGCAGGATGCCGTTGAGCATCGCACGCTTGACCAGCGCAAAGGCGCCGATGGCGGAGCGGTGATCGAGCGTCGAGCGTACCACCGGCAGATTGTGGCGAAACGCTTTCAGCGCCTGGCCGTTGATACAGCTTTCGATGGCCGGCAGCAGCACCTTTTCCGCCTCGACGATTTCACCGGCAATCACTACTTTTTGTGGATTAAACAGGTTGATGGCGATGGCGATGGTTTTGCCCAGATGACGGCCAACGTATTCGACCACTTCACAGGCCAGCGCATCACCTTTATTTGCCGCTTTGCAGATGGTTTTGATATTGCAGTCATCAAGCGTAATGCGGCTTTGGTAACCCTGCTCAAGCAGATGGCGGACGCGGTGCTCAATAGCGGCGTTCGCGGCGACGGTTTCCAGACAGCCGAAGTTACCGCAGTGACAGCGTTCGCCTAATGGGTCAACCTGGATATGGCCAATTTCGCCGACGTTACCGTTACGGCCGATAAAAATGCGCCCGTTGGAAATAATGCCCGCGCCGGTACCGCGGTGTACGCGCACCAGAATAGAGTCCTCGCAATCCTGGCTTGCGCCAAAATAGTGCTCGGCCAACGCCAGGCTGCGGATATCGTGGCCGACAAAACAGGTCACATTGAAACGTTTTTCCAGCGCTTCGACCAGGCCCCAGTTCTCCACCTGAATGTGCGGCATATAGCGGATAACGCCGCTTTCCGGATCGACCAGCCCCGGCAGAATGACCGAAATGGCGATAAGCTCGCGGATTTTACGCTGACAATTTTCAATAAAGGTGGCGATGATATTCAGCAGCGCGTGCTCAAGCGTTTCCTGGGTACGCTCCGGCAGCGGGAAGTGCTCTTCTTCCAGCGTCTTACTGCTTAAATCATAGAGGGTCAGGGTGGCGTCATAGCGGCCAAGCCGTACGCCGATGGCGTTGAAATTGCGGGTTTCCGCGATGATAGAGATGGCGCGGCGCCCCCCGGTGGAGGCCTGCTGATCGACTTCTTTGATCAGGCCGCGCTCAATAAGCTGACGCGTAATTTTGGTTACGCTGGCAGGGGCAAGCTGACTTTGTTCCGCTATCTGAATGCGCGAGATGGGACCATGTTGGTCAATCAGCCGATAGACGGCCGCGCTATTCAGCTGTTTTACCAGATCGACGTTACCAATTTGAGCTTGTCCGCCTGCTGTCATACTTTTACTTACTCAGTGACGACCTCGTTACCATTAACGATGGTCTTGATGATTTTATAATCGCGGCTGAAAGCGGTCAGGTTAGCGACCATACCCGGCGCAATGCTACCGAGCTGCTTGTCCACGCCAATCGCGCGCGCCGGGTAGAGCGTCGCCATACGCAACACTTCATCCAACGCCACGCCGCAATGTTCAACGAGATTACGTACCCCTTCAATCATGGTCAGCGAAGAACCGCTGAGGGTGCCGTTTTCATCCACGCACAGACCATTACGGTAGTATATTGTTTTACCAGCAAAAATGAACTGGTCAATATTAGCCCCTGCTGGCGCGGTGGCGTCAGTCACCAGGCACAGTTTATCGCCTTTCAGGCGTTTAGCGTTACGCACGTTGGCGTAATCGACGTGCATGCCGTCAACGATGATACCGCAGTAGACATCCGGCTCGTCGAAAATGGCGCCGGCCAGGCCCGGTTCACGGCCGGTAATATACGGCATGGCATTATAGAGGTGCGTCGCAAATGTGATACCGGCGCGGAAACCGATTTTCGCTTCTTTCAGCGTAGCGTTAGAGTGGCCAGCCGAAACCACGATGCCGGCGGCGACCAGTTTACGGATCACTTCCGGCTCGACGCGCTCAGGGGCCAGCGTCACTTTGGTGATAACGTCGGCGTTGTCGCACAGGAAGTCGACCAGAGCGGCGTCCGGTTTACGCACGTAGTCCGGGTTATGGGTGCCTTTCTTGACGATATTCAACCACGGCCCTTCCAGATGCAGACCCAGCGCCTGGTTCGGGTGTTTTTGCAAATATTCGCGCATCACGCGGATGCCTTGCTTCATCAGGTCATCGCTGGAAGTAATCAGCGTCGGCAGGAAGTTGGTGCAGCCGGAACGCTCATTCGCTTTCTGCATAATTTCCAGCGTTTCGACGGTGACCGCATCCGGACTATCGTTGAACTGCACGCCGCCGCAGCCGTTCAGCTGGACGTCGATGAAACCGGGGGCAACAATCGCGCCGTTGACCGAGCGTTGCTCAATTTCAGACGGCAAATCAGCCAGCGGACAGAGACGTTCGATACGGCCATTGGCAATAACGACCGCATGGTCATCGAGAATTTCATGACCGGTGTAAACCCGGCCCTGGGTTAATGCATACATTACGACCCCCGGTATATACGCCCCACCAGCTCAACTCGCATTGTTCTGGCGTTGCATACAAAGAAAAAGATGGTCCCACGCCAGGGCGCGGGACGGACTACATTACAGACCTTTAATATTTTCAGCTTCTAATTCGTTGAAATATTTCAGGGTCTTCACTTTCAGTTCCATCGTGGACGGCTCGTCGCAGACAACAACCGCTTTCGGATGCAGCTGCAGACAGGTGATGGTCCACATGTGGTTGACGTTACCTTCGACCGCCGCCTGCAGCGCCAGCGCTTTCTGATGGCCCAGCACCAGAATCATCACTTCTTCTGCATCCAGCAGGGTACCCACGCCCACGGTCAGCGCATACTTCGGCACCAGATCC
>ERZ1036424.256-NODE-256-length-31180-cov-10.491823_pt1 | contig 31180 bp, 16 predicted proteins | sample MGYA00514221_ERZ1036424 | MGnify/ENA primary metagenome ERZ1036424 (study PRJEB33795, sample SAMN09464939) | human gut metagenome | host: Homo sapiens | place: USA: Stanford, California | collected 2016-11 | study: EMG produced TPA metagenomics assembly of the... | reverse complement strand
AAATAGGCTCCATAATATCCATAGGGGATTTACCCACTACAAATATTATAGAGCCGTATTTTATACTCAATGAAAATCAAAAAGCAAACTAGGAAGCTAGCCGCAGGTTGCTCAAAGCACTGCTTTGAGGTTGTAGATAGAACTGACGAAGTCAGCTCAAAACACTGTTTTGAGGTTGCAGATAGAACTGACTAAGTCAGTTACATATATATACGGCAAGGCGAAGCTGACGTGGTTTGAAGAGATTTTCGAAGAGTATTAAATGCTGAAAAGTTGTCCGAGCAGGAAGGTAACGCCCATGGTCAAGAGGCCAATAGCGAGGTTTCGAATCATAGCTGTTTTGGTTGGTGCTTTTCCAAGTTTGGCACTTGTGTAGCCAGTAACCAAGAGTGATAGGGCTACGATAAGAACAGTAGCAGGGATGCGGTACTCACTTGGGAAAATGGTCACTGAGAGCATTGGAGGCAAACTTCCAAGGAAAAAGGCAACAAAGCTAGAAATGGCAGCATGCCAAGGATTGGTAAACTCTTCATACTCTATCCCGTATTTTTTCTCGACCAGAGCCTTGAGTGGATTTTTTAGAAAGGCTTTATTGGTCAAGAGTTGAGCAGAGGTTTCACATTCTCCGTTTTGGATATAGGCAGCATAGAGAGATTTTTTGGCTAACTCTATATCCTGGTCTAGCAAGACTTGCTCACGCGCAACGGCTGCTTCCTCTGTATCTTTCTGAGTTGAAACGGATACATATTCTCCACCAGCCATTGAAAAAGCACCAGCTAAGATAGCCGCAAATCCTGATAAAAAGATAATCCAGATATTGGTCGTGGCACTGGCAACCCCTATAACCACACCAGCAATGGAAATAATCCCATCGTTGGCACCAAGAACGCCCGCACGCAGGATATTTAAACGACCTGCAAAATTTGAATCAATTTCGTGATTTGTTTCTGACATATTATTCTCCTTTTTATCCAGTATAAAGGAAAAATATAAGGAAATCAATCTTTTAAAACTGTCTGAAAAAAGTTGCACGATTCTAATGAAAGAGAGCTTTTCTGTTTAAGCTTTATCAATAAAACATGCTATAATAGTTGCAGAAAGGTTGGTGTTTATGGCTAGGATATTGGTTATTGAAGACAATAGTGACATTCAAGAGATATTACGAACACTTCTTACTGAGAAGCATGAGGTGATTCAAGCTTTTTCAGGAACTGAAGGAATCATGCGTTTTGACCAAGGTGGGATTGACCTCGTTTTGCTAGATATCATGCTTCCTGGGAAAAATGGGGATCAGGTTTTAAAAGCTATTAGGGAACAAAGTCAAACTCCAGTCATTATGCTAACAGCTTTGAGTGATAAGAAGTTAATCAGTCAATACCTCTTGGACGGTGCCAATGATTACATAGTCAAGCCTTTTGATTTGGACGAAGTCTTTGCCAGAGTTACTGTTCAATTACGTCAAAGCGCAGAAAAACAGCCCATAGAAATAGGAAAAACTGAAAATCTGCCACAAAACTTGAAAAATATCCAGTTCGATGCGGAAAGTTTTGAAATCAAAAATAGTCAGGAAACGATTCGCCTTGCTAAGAAAGAATGCTTGATTCTCCAAACTCTCCTAAAACATCCTAAGAAAATTTTCACCAAGGAAGAACTTTATGAGTTGGTCTGGGAGGATAGCTACCTACCTGGAGATAATACCCTCAATACGCATTTGAGTAATCTTCGTAAAAAATTAAACCAGCTTGACCCAAATCAAGAATATATTGAAACTATCTGGGGCGTTGGGGTAAGATTAAAAGGAGACAAGCAATGACCTACATGATAATTTTTGTCCTACTAGTACTCCTAATTATTTTATCGATTTCATTGATTCGCTATCATCTAGCACTTAAAAACTTGAGTCAACAGATTGAAGACAAGATTCTCACGGGTAGTATGAAAAGAGTCGGAGTCAGCATTTTTTCCAAACATTTTTTACATCTCTACCAGCAGATTGAGAATCTATTTCAGGAGGTGGAACAATCTCGGTTGGTGATGAAAAGGGAAAAGCAGACTCTGGATATGGCCATCAGCAATATCGCCCATGATATTCGGACACCTTTGACTATCGCGTCAGGTTACACCCAACAATTGATGAAGTCCCCTGAAGACAAAGCAGAAACCTTACAAAAAATCGCCCAGCATCTTGATTTAGTTTCCAAACGTTTAGAGGCTCTCCTAGAATACCGTCGTTTGATGGAAGGAGCTGTCAAACCGAAACTGGAAGAAGTAGATATTTCAGCTTTTATCACCAAAAAGACTCTGGCTTATTATGATGTTTTTCAGGCGGCAAATATCACGCTTGATTTTAAGGTTGAATCTGGTTTAAAAACGAGGACTGATGAAGACTTGCTGGATCGTATTTTACAAAATTTACTTGGAAATGTCCTCAAGCATGGTAAGGAAGAAGCGCGGCTATCTTTGCGAAAGGAAAAGGAACAGCCTGTCTTAGAGATTGCAAACCTTGTTAAACAGCCCATCAAAAAAATAGAAAATCTCAGCAATCGTTTTTATTCTGAAAATCTATCAGACACGGAAGAATCCTCTGGTTTAGGCCTTTATATCACTGAGGAATTATGTCATCTTCTCGGTACAGAGATGAAACTAAGCACAGATGGGCAGTGGTTATCGGTTTTCATTTATTTTTAACGAAATAATACTCAATGAAAATCAAAGAGCAAACTAGGAAGCTAGCCGCAGGCTGTACTTGAGTACGGCAAGGCGACGTTGACGCGGTTTGAATTTGATTTTTGAAGAGTAGAAACCTCCTCTGTAGGCTAGAGGAGGTTTCTTTTTATAGACTTTTCTTTTTGAAAACTGCCAGTCCACTTAGATTAAAGATTACAATAACAGCTAAGGTAACTATAAGTGTATAGAAAATGGATTCACTATTAGCAGTCATAGCATAGAAAAACTGCAATGATAAATATGGCAAAATTTTGATGCTTGGAAAAATGAGCATTGGCATAGAAAGTAAGATAGAGCTGACCAAGTAACCAATAAATACTGCAAGATAAGAATGGCTAACATAGAGAATGAAGGAAACAATCGAAAGCCAAGCAAGGAGGCAAAGGAATTGAAGGGAAATGGTTATCAGTAGATTGCCAATAAAGCCATCAGGCATAGTTCCAAATCCATTTAAGATAGTTGCTGGAATAAAGGCAATCACAAGGCTGATGATAAGTTGCAAAAGTGCAATACAAGCCACTACAAAGGCTTTGGCAAGGAAAAACTCTGTACGAGAAACCCCTACTGTCAAACTATTTTTATAGAGCTTTCCGATTAAATCAACACCGAGAACTAGACAAGTTAGAATAATACAGAGAAAAACGAGGTTTGAACCTTGACTAGATGCGTTAATCAGGGCTTGTACACCGTCCCAACCATGGGTTGGAATTTCTGGCTCTTCTGTCTGGATTGCCATCAGATGGCCAGTAGCTCCAATACTTGCGCCCATTAGCATGAGAGAAAAGAGAATGACCTCTGTAATCCAAAAACCTTTGGAACGGAAAAGACGGTAAAAGTCTGCTTGAATGGTATGTATCATGATTTTCCTCCTATTCGACCAATTGAGTGAAGTATTCTTCTAGGTTTTGACGGGCGTAGTAAATCTCGTCAATAGCGACATCTGCCAAGGTTAAGTCCTTAAGAATCTGTTTGACATCTTGTTCCTGACCAAAGATGTGGATTTCATTCTCAGGATTGACAACCTTGAACTGGAGCTGGATTTGTTCTTTCAATACTTGACAAGCTTTCTCTTTATCAGCTGTCTTAAGCACAATATAATCCTCACTTAGTGTTTCAAATTCAGCTTTGCTGATTTCACGGATGATCTTTCCTTGATCTAAAATACCAAAGCGATTAGCTACGAGATAGAGTTCTGACAAGATATGGCTAGAGATGAGAATGGTGATTCCTTTTTCTTGATTGAGCCGTTGAATCATCAGACGAAATTCTTTGATACCAATTGGGTCAAGTCCATTGATAGGTTCATCTAAGATTAGGAAGTCTGGTTTGGATAGGAGGGGAATGGCGATACCAAGTCTTTGTTTCATTCCAAGAGAGAAATCTCGAAAGACTTTTTTACCTGTATCGGACAAACCTACATAGTCCAGCGTTTCTCGAATGACTTGATCAGCATTTGGAATATGACGAATCATACAGTAATATTTCAGATTTTGATAGGCTGTTAAGTGATTATGGGCTACAGGTGATTCGATAACTGAACCTACTCGAGATAGAGCCTTGGTCCACTCATTTTCCGTTTTGCTGGAGAAGAGGGAAACAGTTCCTTTATCCGCAAAGAGTAGTTGCGTAATAATTTTTATTAAGGTAGTCTTACCAGCTCCGTTCTTCCCGATAAGTCCATAAATATCTCCCTCTCTTATCGTTAGATGAAGATCCTGAAGAATAGCTTGTTTGGCAAAGTTTTTGGACAATCCATGAATGTCAAGTACTGTTTTCATGATTCTCTCCTTTTGATTTATTTTGTTAACTTTAGTATAAAGCATAGAAATCAAAGAAAGCTCAAGGATTTCTAAAGAATTTCTAAAGTTTTAGGAATTCTTAAATATCAAAACCCAGTTGACACGAACTGGGCTTCTTAATTATAGAATATATTTTTCAATAGCACGCGCAACGCCGTCTTCTTCGTTGCTTGCTGTAACATCATCAGCTAGGGATTTGACATAATCGCTGGCATTTCCCATTGCAATGCCCAGTCCTGCAAACTGGAGCATTTCGATATCGTTATTAGCATCGCCCATAGCCATAATTTCTGATGGCTCAATCTTCAAAATCTCAGCCAAGCGTGATAGAGCAGTAGCCTTTGTCGTACCAAGTGGCATAGCTTCATAAATGACAGGTTGCGAACGAACACCGCTAAATCGTTGGCAGAGTTCCTCAGCAAACCGCTGCTCAAAATCATCTGTTTGGCTTTCTGTCCCCAAAAACATACCTTGGAACATACGATACTTGCCACTGATTGCTTCCTCAAGAGAAATTTCAGTCAGGTCTGAAAAGACTAGCTTAGCATCATTTTGAATGATTTCATTTGGCTTGCCACCGAGGACAAAATAATGCTCCTCATCAAAAAGAGTCAATTGAACATCACTCTTTTCAGCTAGCTCATAGAGGTATTCAATGTCAGCAGGACTGAGTTCCTGCCAATCAACTAGCCCCCAGTCACTAGTCTGGTGAGTTGAACAACCGTTGTTGACAATCACATACTCGTTCTGGAGGTCAAGTCCCAGTTTTTTATAGTAGGGGAGGATACCGAAAAGTGGGCGACCCGTACAGAGAACAAGTTTGACACCTTTTTCAATAGCTTGGTGAATAGCAGTAATGTGAGCTTGTGGGATTTCCTTGGCTTCATTAAGGAGGGTTCCGTCCATATCCAAGGCTAGTAGTTTAATCATAGGTCTTCCTTCTTTATCTTTTGGTATTATTATAGCATATTTTGAAGAAGATGATGGTAAAAGGGTAGGGACTAATTGATTTTACAGTTTAGGATGGTTTGATGACAATTCATGATTTGAAGAGAATATTTTGAAAAGATGTGCTATACTAAATTTGTGATTCAATCAAGTATTTTGTAAGCTTATCAAGGAAAGCAGAGAATTTAATATGAAAAAACGGATTATTCAGATTTTACTAGCATTGTCCTTAATTTTTTACAAATCAACTTGGTTTTGGGGGCTTTTCAATCACCTCGCAAAGCCTTATCTACCAGCAAGTCTTGAATTTTTTCAGATTCTGCTTTTGATGGAGAGTGGAGTTCTTTTATTAGCGGTCATCTATCTACTAGTTTTTGCAGGAAAGAAGACGTTTCATTTCAAGTGGCAGCTGAGGTACTTTATCTACCTTTTACTGGGCTACATCATTTCGTATATGTCTGACTTCCTCTTGTCTTATTTCATACCCTCGTCCTCAAATCAAATTTCTTTGAATGAAACGATAGAAATGATGGGGCGACAGGAATTACCCTATTTCTTGCTCATAGTTTGCTTCATCGCCCCTATTTCTGAGGAATTGATTTATCGCGGTGTGCTTATGACAACCTTTTTCAAAAACTCGCCTTGGTACGGAGATATCTTGCTTTCTGCTATTATTTTCGGTTGTATTCATATCAATTTCGCTTTAACACCTCTTGCCTTTTTCATTTATGCTAGTGGAGGTCTTATTTTGGCTATGTTGTATCGCATGACAAAAACTCTCTACTATCCAATAGTGGTTCATATCCTCATCAATATCACTGCCTTCTGGAACTTGTGGTTACTCCTATTTTCAGGAAGTTAGATTACTAAAACAATGTCGGAATTTTCCGGCATTTTATTTTTAACAGATGAGCAAGAACTGATTATTTTCAGACTTGGGTGGCTAATCATGGTATAATAAAGGGTAATGAAAAATTCCAACGAGGCTGAGATGAAATTACTTTATACTGATATTCGGACTTCTTTGACAGAAATTTTAACTAGAGAGGCAGAAGAGCTAGTTGCTACTGGCAAGCGGGTTTTCTATATTGCCCCAAACTCTCTTTCATTTGAAAAGGAACGCGCCGTGCTGGAATGCTTGTCCCAGCAGGCTTCTTTTGCTATTACCGTCACGCGCTTTGCTCAAATGGCTCGTTACCTGATTTTGAATGACTTGCCAGCTAAGACCAGTCTTGATGATATCGGTCTTGGGATGGCCTTTTACAAGTGCCTTGCGGAACTTGATCCCAAGGAATTGCGAGTTTACGGCGCAATTAAGCAAGATTCTCAGTTTATCCAGCAGTTGATTGAGCTTTATCACGAGATGACTAAAGCTCAGATGAGCTTTTTAGACTTGGAAAGTTTAACGGATGAGGACAAGCGAGCGGATTTACTTTTGATTTTTGAGAAAGTAACAGCCTATCTCAATCAAGGTCAGTTGGCTCAGGGTGGTCAGTTGTCCCATTTGATTGAGGCTATTGAGAACGATAAGGTAAGTAGTGATTTTACTCAAATCGCCTTGGTTATTGATGGATTTACTCGTTTTTCTGCTGAGGAAGAGCGGATTGTGGCCTTACTTCACGGCAATGGTGTTGATATTGTTATTGGGGCTTATGCTAGTAAAAAAGCCTATACCAGCCCTTTTAGCGAAGGTAATCTTTATCAAGCTAGTGTGGAGTTTCTCCATCATCTAGCCTCTAAATACCAAACTCCTGCTCTGGATTGTTCTCAAACTCATGAGCAGATGGATAGTTTTGACAAGGCCTCTCGTTTACTGGAGTCTTCTTATGACTTTTCAGAACTCGCTTTGGATGTCGATGAGAAAGACCGTGAAAACTTACAAATCTGGTCTTGCTTGACGCAAAAGGAGGAGTTGGAGCTAGTAGCCCGTAGCATTCGTCAGAAATTACATGAGAACTCAGACCTGAGCTACAAGCATTTTCGTATTCTCTTAGGTGATGTGGCTTCTTACCAGTTATCTCTAAAAACCATTTTTGACCAGTACCAGATTCCTTTTTATCTTGGTAGAAGCGAATCCATGGCGCACCACCCTTTGACACAGTTTGTCGAGTCTATTTTGTCTTTAAAACGCTATCGTTTCCGTCAGGAGGATTTGATAAACCTCCTCAGAACTGGTTTGTATACCGACCTTAGTCAGGCTGATATTGACGCATTTGAGCAATATATCCGTTATCTTGGTATCAATGGCTTGCCAGCCTTTCAGCAAACTTTTACTAAATCCCACCATGGAAAATTTGATTTATTTCGTTTAAATGCTCTTCGTCTGCGTATTTTAGCCCCTCTTGAAACCCTATTTGTCAGCCGAAAGCAGAAGGCAGAAAATCTCTTGCAAAAGTGGAATGTCTTTCTAAAAGAAGGAGCTGTGACCAAGCAGTTGCAAAATTTGACAGCCACTATGGAAACTCTTGAACAGGAAAGACAAGCAGAAGTTTGGAAAGCCTTCTGCCATATTTTAGAACAATTTGCGACTGTTTTTGCTGGTTCACAAGTTAGTCTGGAGGACTTCCTGGCCTTGCTTCATTCCGGAATGAGCCTATCTCAGTACCGTACCATTCCAGCAACAGTAGACACAGTTCTGATGCAGAGCTACGATTTGATTGCCCCTCTTACAGCTGACTTTATTTATGCCATTGGGCTGACTCAGGATCATTTACCAAAAATAGCGCAAAACACCAGTCTTTTGACGGACGAAGAAAGACAAAGTCTAAACCAAGCGACAGAGGAAGGAGCGCAATTGCTGATTGCCAGCAGTGAGAACCTCAAGAAAAATCGCTATACCATGCTTTCCTTGGTCAATTCTGCTCGTAAGCAGTTGGTCTTGTCGGCTCCAAGTCTTTTTAACGAAAGTGAAAGTAAAGAATCTGCCTATCTTCAAGAGCTGGTCCATTTTGGATTTAGTCGGAAAGAGAAGAGAATGAATCACAAAGGGCTGTCTAAGGAGGATATGGGATCATATCACAGTCTTTTGTCTAGTCTGGTTGCCTATCACCAGCAGGGCGAGACGAGTGATAGGGAGCAAGATTTGACCTTTGTCAAGGTTCTGGCTCGTGTGATGGGTAAAAAACTAGACCAGCAAGGTTTAGAAAATCCAGCCCTCCCAACCAGTCCAAGTAGTAAGCAGTTGGCTAAGGACACCTTACAAGCACTCTATCCTACTGATCAGGAGTTTTACCTGTCAACCTCTGGTTTGACGGAATTTTACCGTAACCAATACAGTTATTTCCTCCGCTACGTTTTAGGCTTACAGGAGGAATTACGTTTGCGTCCGGATGCTCGTAGTCACGGGAATTTCTTGCACCGTATTTTTGAACGGGCCTTGCAGTTACCTGATGAAGATTCCTTTGACCAACGTTTGGAACAGGCTATCCAAGAAACCAGTCAGGAACAGGAATTTGAAGCAATTTATCAAGAAAGTTTGGAAGCCCAGTTTACCAAGGAAGTTCTCCTTGATGTGGCACGGACGACTGGCCATATTCTCTGCCATAATCCAGCTATCGAGACTATTAAAGAAGAGGCGAACTTCGGTGGGAAAGAGCAGACCTTTATTCAATTGGACAATGGACGCAGTGTCCATGTACGAGGCAAGGTTGACCGAATTGACCGATTGAAAGCTGATGGAGCGATAGGAGTAGTAGACTACAAGTCCAGTCTGACTCAGTTCCAGTTTCCTCATTTCTTTAATGGGCTCAATTCCCAACTGCCAACCTATCTAGCTGCCCTAAAAAGAGAAGGAGAGCAGAACTTTTTCGGCGCCATGTACTTGGAAATGGCTGAACCAGTCCAATCTCTGATGGCGGTTAAAAGTCTGGCTGGAGCAGTAGCAGAAGCCAGCAAGTCTATGAAATACCAAGGCCTCTTTTTGGAAAAAGAAAGCAGTCATTTGGGCGAATTTTATAACAAAAACAAGGCTAATCAGCTGACAGATGAGGAATTCCAGCTCCTACTGGACTACAATGCCCATCTTTACAAGAAAGCAGCTGAGAAGATTTTAGCAGGTCAGTTCGCCATTAATCCTTATACCGAAAATGGCAGAAGTATTGCTCCATACGTCCAGCAACACCAAGCCATCACAGGATTTGAAGCCAATTACCATTTGGGTCAAGCCCGTTTCCTAGAGAAGTTAGACTTGGCTGACAGCAAGCGTCTGGTCGGAGAAAAGCTCAAGCAAGCTTGGTTTGAAAAAATAAGAGAGGAGTTGAATCGATGAAGCCCATTCCCTTTTTAAGTGAGGAAGAAATTCAAAAACTGCAAGAAGCAGAAGCGAGTTCGAGCAAGGAAGAGAAGAAAACTGCCGAGCAAATTGAAGCCATCTACACTTCTGGTCAGAATATTCTAGTCTCAGCATCGGCTGGTTCTGGGAAGACTTTTGTCATGGCCGAGCGTATTCTGGATCAGTTAGCGCGTGGTGTGGAAATCAGTCAACTCTTTATCTCGACCTTTACGGTCAAGGCAGCGACCGAACTCAAAGAACGTTTGGAAAAGAAAATCAGCCAACAAATCCAAGAAAGTAGTGATGTTGACCTCAAACAACACTTGGGTCGTCAGTTGGCAGACCTACCCAACGCTGCCATCGGAACCATGGATTCCTTCACACAAAAATTCCTTGGCAAACATGGCTATCTGATTGACATTGCACCTAATTTCCGAATTTTACAAAACCAGAGCGAGCAACTCCTTCTCAAAAACGAAGTCTTCCATGAGGTCTTTGAAGAGCATTACCAAGGTAAACAAAAAGAGTCCTTTAGTCATCTGCTGAAAAATTTTGCAGGGCGTGGCAAGGATGAACGTGGTCTGCGCCAGCAGGTCTATAAAATCTATGACTTTCTCCAATACACCAGCAATCCTCAGAAATGGCTGAAGGACTCTTTCCTCAAAGGCTTTGAAAAAGCTGATTTTACCAGTGAAACAGAAAAACTGACTGAGCAAATCCAGCAAGCCCTTTGGGATTTGGAAAGCTTTTTCCGATATCATTTGGATAATGATGCCAAGGAGTTTCCAAAGGCCGCTTATCTAGAAAATGTTCAGTTAATTCTGGATGAAATTGGCTCCTTAAATCAGGAGTCTGATAGTCAGGCTTATCAGGCAGTGCTTGCGCGTGTTGTCGCCATCTCTAAAGAGAAAAACGGTCGGGCTCTGACAAATGCAAGTCGTAAGGCTGATTTGAAGCCACTGGCCGATGCCTACAACGAAGAGAGAAAGACCCAGTTTGCTAAACTAGGACAACTGTCAGACCAGATAACCATTCTCGACTATCAAGAACGGTATCATGAAGACACATGGGAACTGGCTAAGACTTTCCAAACTTTCATGAGTGATTTTGTAGAAGCTTATCGTCAGCGTAAACGTCAGGAAAATGCCTTTGAATTCGCTGATATCAGCCATTACACCATTGAGATTTTAGAGAATTTCCCGCAAGTTCGTGAGGCTTATCAGGAGCGCTTCCATGAAGTCATGGTCGATGAGTATCAGGATACCAACCACATTCAAGAACGGATGCTGGAATTGCTGTCTAATGGCCACAATCGCTTTATGGTGGGAGATATCAAGCAATCCATCTATCGTTTCCGTCAGGCAGACCCGCAGATTTTCAATGAGAAATTCCAATGCTATGCGCAAAATCTACACGAAGGCAAGCTGATTCTCCTCAAGGAAAATTTCCGTAGTAGTTCAGAAGTGCTATCAGCAACCAATGATGTTTTTGCACGACTTATGGACCAAGAGGTCGGCGAAATCAACTATGATAACATGCACCAGCTTGTTTTTGCCAATACCAAACTGACTCCCAATCCAGACAACAAAGCAGAATTTCTCCTCTATGACAAGGACGACACAGGTGAGGAAGAAGAGAGCCAAGCTGACACTAAACTGACTGGTGAAATGCGCCTGGTCATCAAGGAAATTCTTAAACTTCATCAGGAGAAAGGGGTTGCATTTAAGGAAATTGCCCTTTTGACTTCTAGCCGCAGTCGAAATGACCAGATTCTTCTCGCCCTGTCTGAATACGGGATCCCTGTCAAAACCGACGGTGAACAAAATAATTACCTCCAATCCCTAGAAGTACAAGTTATGCTGGATACTCTTCGTGTCATTCACAATCCCCTGCAAGACTATGCCTTGGTTGCTCTTATGAAGTCTCCAATGTTTGGATTTGACGAGGACGAGTTAGCACGTTTGTCCCTTCAGAAAGCAGAGGACAAAGTTCAAGAGAATCTTTATGAGAAATTGGTCAATGCTCAAAAACAAGTGGCTAGCCAGAAAAACTTGATTCATACTGATTTAGTGGAGAAACTAAATCAATTCATGGATACCTTGGATTCTTGGCGCTTGTATGCCAAAACGCACTCTCTATATGACTTGATTTGGAAGATTTATAATGACCGTTTTTACTATGACTATGTTGGAGCTTTGCCAAATGGTCCTGCTAGACAGGCCAATCTCTATGCCCTAGCACTGCGTGCTGATCAGTTTGAAAAGAGTAATTTTAAGGGCTTATCTCGTTTTATCCGTATGATTGACCAAGTCTTGGAAGCCCAGCACGATCTTGCGAGCGTGGCTGTCGCACCCCCCAAGGATGCAGTAGAACTCATGACCATTCACAAGAGTAAAGGGCTGGAGTTTCCTTACGTTTTTATTCTAAATATGGATCAGGATTTCAATAAACAAGACAGCATGTCAGAAGTCATTCTCAGCCGTAAAAACGGTCTAGGACTTAAGTATATTGCCAAGATGGAGACAGGAGCAGTAGAAGCTCACTATCCTAAAACCATTAAACTCTCCATTCCTAGCCTGACTTATAGACAGAACGAAGAGGAATTACAGCTAGCTAGCTATTCAGAACAGATGCGTCTCCTTTATGTTGCCATGACGCGGGCTGAGAAAAAGCTCTACCTTGTCGGTAAGGGATCTCGTGAAAAGCTGGAAGCCAAGGAATACCCAGCAGTTAAAAATGGGAAACTAAATAGCAATACTAGACTGCAAGCCAAGAATTTCCAAGATTGGCTTTGGGCTATCAGCAAAGTATTTGCAAAGGATCATCTCAACTTTAGTTATCGTTTCGTTGGTGAAGATCAGCTGACTAGAGAAGCTATCGGAGAGTTGGAAAACAAGAGTCCTCTACAAGATAGATCTCAAGCAGATAACCGTCAGTCAGAAACCATCAAAGAAGCCCTGGAAATGCTGAAAGAAGTGGAAGTTTATAATACTCTTCATCGCGCAGCCATTGAGCTCCCTAGTGTTCAAACTCCAAGTCAAATCAAGAAATTCTACGAACCAGTTATGGATATGGAAGGTGTCGAGATTGCTGGTCAAGGCCAGTCAGTAGACAAGAAAATCAGCTTTGATTTGCCAGATTTTTCAACCAAAGAAAAGGTAACTGGAGCTGAGATTGGTAGTGCTACCCACGAACTGATGCAGAGAATTGATCTCAGCCAACAACCAACCCTTGCTAGCCTGACAGAAACTCTCAAACAAGTTCAAACAAGCCAAACGGTCAAAGACAAGATCAATATTGCTAAAATCCTTGTATTCTTTGACACAGCACTTGGTCAGGAAATTCTTACCAATACCGACCATCTCTATCGCGAGCAACCTTTCTCCATGCTCAAACGAGACCACAAGAGTCAGGAAGACTTCGTTGTCCGTGGAATCTTGGATGGCTATCTGCTTTATGAGGATAGAATCGTTCTGTTCGACTACAAGACAGACCGCTATGACGAGCCAAGTCAACTCATAGACCGCTATCGTGGTCAATTAGCTCTATACGGAGAGGCTTTATCTCGAGCCTATTCGATTGAAAATATTGAAAAATACTTGATTTTACTCGGTAAAGACGAGGTTCAAGTTGTAAAAGTATAATCTAGAAAGGAGACCTCATGACACTTCCAGTTAGAAAATCCCTGCATGATGCGGTTTTACAGGCTTCAAAAGCGGATACTTGGGAACAAGCTACCAAGGAATGGAATGAAGTTTCCTTGATTTTTAATGGTATCGGCCGTAGCAATTGTGTTTGTGGGAATGCTATCAAATACGCCTACGAACTCTTTAACGGTGTCACAGGCCAACGCCTCTTTCCAATCGGCAGCGACTGTGTTCGTCATTTTCATCGATTGTCCCTTGACCAGCAACTAGAAGAGGAAGAAAAATTACTCAGAAAGGTTGAAAATCTAACCAGAAAAGCCCAGAAAAAGGAAAAAATCAAGGTCAATAAAAGTGACTTTGACGAGCGACTTCTAAAATGGCTCTGGGAAAAAGGTGTTTTCAAACCTAATCGTGGCAATCAATTCACACCTGAGAGAGACTACCAGCTCTTCCTAGAAGTCTTTCAAGGAGGAAGTTGGACCAAGGCGGAGCCAAAGAAAAAGGCTCGGATGGAAGAAGTCCTTGAAAAGTGTATCAAACCCTTTTTACTTGGGAAATCGGATGACCAACTCTACCTTGTCAAACTAGGCAAGGAGAAAATTGACTACGAACAGGAACTCCGTATCCAGGCAGAGAAAGAACGCAAGAAGAGGGATAAAATCGCCAAGCAATATGCAGACAATCTGGTCCTAGCCATGGGCCCAGCAGAGCGTGCTTATCAGGATTACTTTGGCTTTACAGAGACTCTAACTCAAGAAGAACGAAAATGGGAGAAAATTCTTTTTGGTAAAAATCGAACAGAACGGGCTATCAAGGCCAAACAATACCAAAAAGAGCTGGAAAAAGACCAACGAATAGCTAGTCAGGATCCAATTGAAAGAAAGCAGAAGCAGACCTGGCTTCTCAATTCCTATTTTCGTGAGCTTCCTGAAGAAAAATCTAGATTTGCTCGGCTCTTATTAGAATATCGAAAGAGTGGAGAAGTGCCATTTTCAACTGAATATCTGTCAGACCATCTGCTCAACTTTTTCTATAAAATGAAAGCTTTTGAGTTTGAAATCGCACCAGAACAAGTCCGAGATTTTCTAAAAGAAAGCCTCCAGGCAGATCATCTCTCTTCAGCACAAGAAAGCTGGATAGAAGGAATTCTCCTAAACTGCCTCAAACCATTTTTAGAACGATTATTGATATAAGTAACACCTACCGTGGAAATGCCATGGTGGGTTTTCTTTTATGGAAAAAGATAATAGGGAATTGCAAACATTATTGCTTGGTATTTTATATATAAAACAAAGTATGAAAACGTAATGCAATTTTAAGACTTTTTGGTAAATTAAGAGTATAATCAAAGTGTAATGCCTTTTTTATAGATAATACGCTAATATATTAAAGGCCTTCGTAAGATAAATATAAATTTTATTTCAAGGAGGAATAATGGAAAAGTATTTTGGTGAAAAACAGCAGCGTTTTTCATTTAGAAAATTATCAGTAGGACTTGTATCTGCAACGATTTCAAGTTTATTTTTTATGTCTGTATTAGGTAGTTCATCTGTAGAAGCTCAAGAGACTAAAGGTGTTCACTATAAATATGTGACAGAGTCAGAGCTATCATCAGATGAGCAGAATAAGCTTGTCTATGATATTCCGACATACGTGGAGAATGATGATGAGACTTATTATCTTGTTTATAAATTAAATTCCCAAAATCAACTGGGAGAATTGCCAAATACTGGAAGCAAGAATGAGATGCAAGCCCTAGTTACTGGTGCTAGCTTAGCTGCTCTGGGAATTTTAATTTTTGCCGTTTCTAAGAAAAAAGTTAAGAATAAAACGGTATTACATTTAGTATTGGTTGCAGGAATAGGAAATGGTGTTCTTGTATCCGCTCATGCTTTAGAAAATAATCTTTTGCTAAATTACAATACTGACTATGAATTGACCTCTGGAGAAAAATTACCTCTTCCTAAAGCCATTTCAGGTTACACATATATTGGATATATCAAAGAGGGGAAAACGACTTCTGAGTCTAAAGTAAATAATCAAGAAAAATCAGTAGCCACTTCTACAAAACAACAAAAGGTGGATTATAGTGTTACACCAAATTTTGTAGAACATCCATCAACAGTACAGGCTATTCAGGAACAAACATCTGTTTCTTCAACTAAGCCGACAGAAGTTCAAGTAGTTGAAAAACCTCTTTCAACAGAATTAACGAATCCAAGAAAAGAAGAGAAACAATCTTCAAATTCTCAAGAACAATTAGCCAAACATAAGGATGTACAAGCTGGAACTCTGGTAACCGACAAGGGTGAGCCTGCGATCCAGCCAGAGTTACCAGAAGCAGTTGTATCTGATAAAGGGGAGGCTGCAGTCCAACCCGCCTTGCCCGAAGCTGTGGTAAGTGATAAAGGCGAACCTGCAGTTCAACCAACGTTACCCGAAGCAGTCGTGACTGGCAAAGGTGAGCCTGCAGTTCAACCCGCCTTACCCGAAGCAGTAGTAAGTGCTAAAGGCGAACCTGCAACCCAATCTGCCTTACCAGAAGCAGTTGTAACTGACAAAGGCGAACCTGCAACCCAACCCGCTTTACCAGAAGCTGTGGTAAGTGACAAAGGCGAGCCTGCAGTTCAACCAGAGCTTCCCGAAGCAGTTGTAACTGACAAAGGCGAACCTGCAACCCAACCCGCTTTACCAGAAGCTGTGGTAAGTGACAAAGGCGAGCCAGCAGTCCAACCAGCGTTACCAGAAGCTGTTGTAACCGACAAAGGGGAGCCTGCAGTTCAACCAGAGTTGCCAGAAGCTGTTGTAACCGATAAAGGTGAACCTGCAGTTCAGCCTGAATTACCAGAAGCTGTTGTGAGTGACAAAGGTGAGCCAACTGTCCAACCCGCTTTACCGGAAGCTGTAGTAACTGAAAAAGGGGAACCTGCAATTCAGCCAGCGTTACCAGAAGCTGTTGTAACCGACAAAGGGGAGCCTGCAGTTCAACCAGAGTTGCCAGAAGCTGTTGTAACCGATAAAGGTGAACCTGCAGTTCAGCCTGAATTACCAGAAGCTGTTGTGAGTGACAAAGGTGAGCCAACTGTCCAACCCGCTTTACCGGAAGCTGTAGTAACTGAAAAAGGGGAACCTGCAATTCAGCCAGAGTTACCAGAAGCTGTAGTAACTGAAAAAGGGGAACCTGCAGTCCAACCTGAATTGCCGGAAGCTGTTGTAACTGACAAAGGCGAGCCTGCAGTCCAACCAGAGTTTCCCGAAGCTGTAGTAAGTGACAAAGGCGAACCTGCAACCCAACCTGCCTTACCAGAAGCTGTAGTAACTGAAAAAGGGGAACCTGCAGTCCAAGCAGAGTTACCAGAGGCTGTAGTAACCGACAAAGGCGAACCAGAGATTCACCCAGCGTTACCAGAAGCGGTTGTAACTGACAAAGGTGAGCCTGAACAGGTAGCCCCACTTCCAGAATACACTGGTGATATTGATCAAGTAAAGCCAGATATTCCGACTGAAAAAACGAAAGAGCAGGATCCAGAAAAAACACTCGAATTAAGAAATGTTTCGGATATTGAGTTGTACAGCCAGACGAATGGGACTTATAGACAACATATTTCATTGGATGGAATTCCAAAGAATACGGATAATTACTTTGTCAAGGTGAAATCTTCAGCATTTAAAGATGTCTATCTACCAGTAGCTTCAATAACTGAAGAGGAAAGAAATGGTCAGCCAGTTTATAAAATTACAGCTAAGGCTGAGAAACTCCAGCAAGAGCAGAACAATAAATATGTCGACAATTTCACCTTCTACCTCGATAAGAAGGCTACAGAGGAAAAGACAAACTTTACTTCCTTTAGTAATCTGGTCAAAGCTATAAACCAAAATCTCTCTGGAACCTATCATTTAGCAGCTAGCCTGAATGCTAACGAAGTGGAGCTTGGTCCTGATGAAAGATCCTATATCAAGGGAACCTTTACTGGTCAGTTGATTGGAGAAAAAGATGGTAAGAAGTATGCTATTTATAACTTGAAAAAACCTCTGTTTGAAAACTTGAGTGGTGCTACAGTAGAAAAACTGAGTCTAAAAAATGTTGCTATTTCAGGTAAAAATGATATTGCTTCACTGGCAAATGAAGCTACAAATGGCACAAAGATCAAACAAGTTCATGTCGATGGTGTTCTGGCTGGAGAACGTGGTATCGGTGGTTTGTTGGCTAAGGCAGACCAATCAAGCATTACAGAAAGTAGTTTCAAGGGAAGAATTGTCAATACCTATGAAACAACCGCTGCCTATAATATTGGTGGTCTGGTCGGTCATTTGACAGGAAACAAAGCTTCACTGACTAAATCAAAAGCGACAGTAGCCATTTCATCCAACACCAATAGTTCAGATCAGACTGTTGGTGGGCTAGCAGGTCTAGTAGATCAAGATGCGCATATACAGGATAGCTATGCTGAAGGTGATATCAACAATGTCAAGCACTTTGGTAGAGTCGCGGGTGTAGCTGGATATTTGTGGGATCGAAAAACGAATGAGGAACAGCATGCAGGAAGATTGACCAATGTACTAAGTGATGTCAATGTAACCAACGGGAATGCCATTACCGGTTACCACTACAATGGAATGAAGGTGAAGGACACATTCAGCAGTAAGGCGAACAGAGTATACAATGTCACCTTGGTTAGGGATGAAGTCATCAGCAAAGAATCCTTTGAAGAAAGAGGAACAATGCTAGATGCTTCTGAAGTGACTAATAAAAAAGCAGAAATTAATCCTCTCACTCCTCCAACAGTGGAACCCCTTTCAACAAGTGGTAGTAAAGAAAGTGATTTTTCTAAGGTAGCCCATTATCAAGCTAACCGTGCTTTGGTTTATAAGAACATTGAAAAATTGTTACCTTTCTATAACAAGGCGACCATCGTGAAATACGGAAACCTGGTCAAGGAGAACAGTCTCTTATATCAAAAAGAACTCTTGTCTGCAGTTATGATGAAGGATGACCAAGTAATCACAGATATTGTTTCTAACAAACAGACTGCAAATAAACTCTTGCTTCACTATCAGGACCATTCATCTGAGAAGCTCGATCTCAAGTACCGGACTGATTTTGCCAAGCTAGCAGAATATAGTTTAGGGGATACAGGACTCCTATACACTCCAAATCAATTCTTGTATGACCAAGACTCTATCATTAAGCAAGTCTTACCTGACTTACAAAAGGTTGACTATAAGTCGGATACCATCAGAAAGATACTCGGAATTTCTCCAGATGTCAAGCAAACTGAGCTCTATCTGGAAGACCAGTTCGTCAAAACAAAACAAAATTTGGCAAACAGTTTGAAAAAACTCTTGTCAGCAGATGCTGGACTTGCTGGTGACAACCCAGTTACCAGAGGCTATCTTGTAGATAAAATCAAGAACAATAAGGAAGCCTTGCTACTCGGTTTAACTTATTTAGAACGTTGGTATAACTTTAGCTATGGTCAAGTGAATGTCAAAGACCTAGTTATGTATCATCCGGACTTCTTTGGTAAAGGAAATACTTCACCATTAGATACTCTGATTGAGTTAGGTAAATCTGGCTTTAACAATCTTCTTGCTAAAAACAATGTCGATACTTATGCTATCAGTCTTGCCAGCCATCATGGAACGACAGATTTGTTTAGCACGCTAGAAAATTACCGAAAAGTCTTTTTACCAAACACTAGCAATAATGACTGGTTTAAAAAACAGACCAAAGCTTTCATTGTCGAAGAAAAATCCACTATTGCAGAGGTCAAAGCCAAGCAAGAGCAAGCAGGGACTAAGTATTCTATCGGTGTTTATGACAGAATTACTAGTAGTACTTGGAAATACCGCAATATGGTCTTGCCTCTCCTCACCTTGCCAGAAAGATCTGTATTTGTCATCTCGACCATGTCTAGTCTAGGATTTGGAGCTTATGATCGTTACCGCAATAGTGACTACAAAGCTGGAGATGAACTCAATAAGTTTGTTGAAGATAATGCGCGTGAAACAGCCAAGCGTCAGCGAGATCACTACGATTATTGGTATCGTATTTTAGATAAAGAAGGACGTGAAAAGCTCTATCGTACGATTCTACTTTATGATGCCTATAAGTTTGGAGATGATACAACATCTGGAAAAGCTACAGTTGAGGCTAAGTTTGATAGTACCAATCCGGCGATGAAGAATTTCTTTGGTCCAGTGGGGAATAAAGTAGTTCACAATCATCATGGTGCTTATGCAACTGGAGATGGCGTTTACTATATGTCCTATCGTATGTTAGATAAGGATGGAGCTATCACCTATACCCATGAGATGACACATGATTCAGATCAGGATATTTACCTTGGTGGCTATGGTCGAAGAAGTGGCTTAGGACCGGAGTTCTTCGCAAAAGGCTTATTACAAGCTCCTGACCAACCAAGTGATGCAACCATTACCATCAACTCTATCTTGAAACATAAAACATCAGATAGTACAGAAGGTCAGCGATTGCAAGTGCTTGATCCAACTACAAGATTTAATAACGCAGCAGATCTTCAGAACTACGCCCACAATATGTTTGATGTCGTTTACATGTTGGAATATCTCGAAGGACAATCTATCGTGAAGCAATTAGATACGTATCAGAAAATGACAGCCCTGAGAAAAATCGAGAATAAATACGTGAAAGATCCTGCAGATGGAAATGAGGTTTATGCTACTAACGTAGTACAAAATCTGACAGAAGAAGATGCCAAAAAATTGACTACCTTTGATAGTTTGATTACAAATAATATCTTGTCAGCTCGTGAATATAAGTCTGGGGAATATGAAAGAAACGGTTACTATACGATTAAACTCTTCGCCCCAATCTATTCGGCTCTGAGCAGTAAGGGAACTCCGGGTGATTTGATGGGACGTAGGATTGCTTATGAACTTCTGGCTGCCAAAGGCTTTAAGGATGGAATGGTACCTTATATCTCAAACCAATACGAAGAAGTTGCCAAACAAAACGGTAAAATCATCAATCTCTATGGTAAAGAACGAGGATTGGTGACAGATGATCTTGTTTTGGAAAAGGTATTTGAAGGAAAGTATTCTTCTTGGGCGAATTTCAAGAAAGCTATGTACCAAGAACGGGTGGATCAGTTTAGAAACTTGAAGCAGGTTACCTTCAACGATCCAACTAAATCTTGGGCAAGTTTTGCAAGAAAGACGATTCATAGTGTAGAAGAACTGCAGCGACTAATGGACGAAGCTGTCCGTAAGGATGCAGATGAGAATCGTTATTCTTGGGACAACTATAATCCAGAATATGATAGTGCAGTTCATAAGTTAAAGAGAGCAGTATTTAAGGCCTATCTAAATCAAACTGATGATTTTAGAAGTTCAATTTTTAATAATAAAAAATAGTGTTTACTATTAGGAAATAAAATTAAAGAAGGTGATTACGATTGTCATTATTTAAAAAAGAACGGTTTTCAATCCGAAAAATCTGTGGGATTGTTGGTTCAGTTTTACTCGGAAGTATCTTGGTTGCACCGTCAATCATTCATGCTTCTACCTATCATTATGTTGAAAAAAGCGCTCTTACAAAGGAAGAACAAAGCAAGATTCAAGCAGGAATTCCTACTGATAATGAGGTAACTTATGCTCTTATTTATCAGCAGGAAGCTCTTCCTGCGACAGGTTCATCGACTTCTGTGCTTACAGCTTTAGGTCTATTAGCTGTTGGTAGTTTAGTCCTTTTGGTTCATAAAAAGAAAAAAGTTAGTAGTTTGTTCTTAGTTACTACTATCGGACTGATTAGTCTTTCTAGTATGCAAGCTCTCGATATAAGCAATCCCTTGAAAGCTCCAAGTAATGAAGGAGTAGTTCAAATTGCCGGATATCGTTATATTGGATACTTACCTCTTGATGATGATGCAATCTCAGAAATTCAACATAAAGTTGAGGGGACAACAAATGTTCCAGTATCTGAAATTCAAAGTGTTCATAATGAAGCGCCTAAAGCAGAAAAACCCGAGTACACTGATCCAGTAGGCACAGTCCCTGACGAGGCGCCTAAAGCTGAGAGACCTGAGTACACTAAACCTGTGGGTATGGTTCCTGACGAAACACCTAAAGCAGAGAAACCTGAATACACTAAACCAGTAGGCACAGTCCCTGACGAAGCGCCTAAAGCAGAGAAGCCAGCATACACTGAGTCTGTAGGTATGGTTCCTGACGAAGCACCTAAAGCTGACAAACCTGAATACACTAAACCAGTGGGTACAGTGCCTGACGAAGCACCTAAAGCTGACAAACCTGAGTACACTAATCCAGTAGGTACAGTTCCAGATGAGGCTCCTAAGGCAGAGAAACCAGAACATACAGCACCAGTTGGTGGTAGTCTGGTTGGGCCTGAAATTCATGAAAAACCAGAATATACTAAACCAGTGGGCACAGTGCCTGACGAAGCGCCTAAAGCTGAGAAGCCAGCATACACTGAGCCTGTAGGTATGGTTCCTGACGAAGCACCTAAAGCAGAAAAACCCGAGTACACTGCACCAGTAGGCACAGTACCTGATGAGGCTCCTAAGGCAGAAAAACCCGAGTACACTAAACCTGTAGGTATAGTTCCCGACGAAACGCCTAAAGATGAAAAACCAGAATACACTCAACCAGTGGGCACAGTACCTGATGAAGCACCTAAAGCTGAGAAACCAGAATATACAGCACCAGTTGGTGGTAATCTGGTAGAACCTGAGGTTCAACCAGCCTTACCAGAAGCTGTTGTAACTGAAAAAGGAGAACCTGAAGTTCAACCAGCATTACCAGAAGCTGTTGTGACTAAAAAAGGGGAACCTGAGGTTCAACCAGCCTTACCCGAAGCCGTTGTGACTGAAAAAGGGGAACCAGAAGTTCAACCAGCCTTACCCGAAGCCGTTGTGACTGAAAAAGGGGAACCAGAAGTTCAACCAGCCTTACCCGAAGCTGTTGTAACTGAAAAAGGAGAACCAGAAGTTCAACCAGCCTTACCAGAAGCTGTTGTAACTGAAAAAGGAGAACCTGAAGTTCAACCAGCATTACCAGAAGCTGTTGTAACTGAAAAAGGAGAACCTGAAGTTCAAGCTGAGTTGCCAGAAGCTGTTGTAACTGAAAAGGGTGAACCTGAAGTTCAACCAGCCTTACCCGAAGCTGTTGTAACTGATAAAGGTGAGCCAGAAGTTCATGAAAAACCAGCATACACTGAACCGGTAGGCACAGTTCCAGAAGAAGCACCCAAGTCCGAGAAGTCAGAATACACGGAATCTGTAGGTACAACAGGAGTAGATGAAACAGGAAACTTAATTGATCCGCCGGTTATTGAAATCTCAGAGTATACCGATCCACTAGCTACAGTTCCTGACGTTGCTCCAGAGAGAGAAGAGCTTCCTGCCTTACATACTGATATTCGTACAGAGACTATTCCTAAAACTATCACAGAAGAATCTGATTCTAGCAAATTTATAGGTGATGATTCTATTAAACAAGTTGGTGAGGATGGCGAACGTCAAATTGTTACTAGCTATGAAGAGTTACATGGCAAAAAAATCAGTGACCCAGTTGAAACAGTAACTATTTTGAAAGAAATGAAGCCTGAAATTCTTGTAAAAGGTACCAAAGAAAAGCCCAAAGAAAAAATGGCTCCTGTTTTGACTCTGACCACTGTATCTAAGGATGTTTTAGCTAAGTCTGCTACAATTAACTACAATCTAGAAAATCAAGACAATGCTACAATTACACGCATTGTAGCGACCATCAAAGAAGGTGGAAAAATTGTAAAAACGCTTGATTTAAAAACCGATAACTTATCTCAAGTATTAGAGAACTTAGACTATTACAAAGATTATACGATTTCAACCACTATGACTTATGATGTAGGTAAGGGTGCAGAAGTATCGACTTTGGAAGATAAACCTTTACGCTTAGATTTAAAGAAAGTTGAGTTGAAAGATATTGCAAATACCAGTCTCGTACAAGTAAACGAAAGCGGTGTCGAAAGCGATAGTAATCATTTAACCTCTCTTCCAAGTAATGTTAACAACTATTACTTAAAAGTAACCTCCAGAGAAAACAAAGTGACTCGTTTAGCAATTGACAAGATTGAAGAGGTCATTGAGGAAGGTAAGCAGCTTTACAAGATAATGGCAAAAGCACCTGACTTAGTTCAACGTGATAAAGACGGTAAGTTAAGAGACACTTACACTTATTATCTTGAAAAACCGAGGGCTACCGAGGATAAGGTTTATTACAACTTCCATGATTTAGCAAAAGACATGCAAGCAAATCCTACCGGTGAGTTTAAACTTGGTGCAGATTTGAATGCAGTTAACGTTAAGCCAGCAGGTAAAGCTTATGTTATGGCTAAGTTTAGAGGTACTTTATCAAGTGTAGAGAATCATCAGTACACGATTCATAACTTAGAAAGACCTTTGTTTAATGATGCTGAAGGTGCTACACTCAAAAACTTTAACTTAGGTAATGTAAATATAAACATGCCTTGGGCTGATAAAGTTGCACCTATTGGTAATATGTTTAAGAAGTCTACACTTGAGAATATCAAAGTAGTAGGTTCAGTAACAGGAAATAACGATGTAACCGGTGCTGTTAATAAGTTAGACGAAGCTAATATGCGCAATGTAGCTTTTATTGGCAAGATTAATAGTCTTGGAGATAAAGGCTGGTGGTCTGGTGGACTTGTCAGCGAAAGTTGGATAAGTAACGTTGATAAAGCTTACGTTGATGCTAAGATTAGTGCCAATAAATCTAAATATGGTGGTTTAATTGGTAAACTAGATCATGGTATTGACTCGATGACAGTAGGTAAAAAAGGATTTCTCCGAAATGCTGTAATAAAAGGTACTATGAATTTGATTCAGCATGGCGAAAGTGGAGGTGTAATTCATAACAACTTTAACTGGGGTGTCATTGAAGACGTCGTAACAATGCTTAAAGTAAATAATGGTGAAATTGTCTATGGTTCACCAGCCTTGAATGATAATGACCAATATTTTGGATTAGATAATATCAAACGTGTAAATTATGTAAATGGTGTTGCAAGTGGTTTATCTTCCTACAAGCATTCAAATCGTATTACTGGTATCTCTCAAGCCGAAGCAGACGCCAAAATCGCTAATATGGGGATTACTGCGAATACCTTCGCTATTCAAGATCCAGTTGTAAACAAGTTAAATCGTATCGTTGATAGAGATTCTGAATATAAAGCGATTCAGGACTACCAAGAAACAAGAAACCTAGCTTATCGAAATTTGGAAAAACTGCAGCCATTTTATAATAAGGAGTGGATTGTAAACCAAGGGAATAAGTTAACAGATGAGTCCAATCTTGTTAAGAAAACCGTTCTGTCTGTAACGGGTATGAAATCAGGGCAGTTTGTAACTGATTTATCGGATATTGATAAGATTATGGTTCACTATGCTGATGGTACAAAAGAAGAGTTAGCTGTAACTGCTAAAACGGACTCTAAAGTAGCTCAAGTAAAAGAGTATGATGTGGCAGGTCAAAACATTGTCTATACTCCAAATATGGTTATGAAGAATCGTAACCAGTTAGCAAGCGGTATTAAAGAGAAGTTAGCTAGTGTTACCTTACTTTCAGATGAAGTTCGTAGCTTGATGGATCAGCGTGATAAACCTTGGAAGAACACACCAGATAAGAAAACTGAGTATATTAAAGGCTTGTATTTAGAAGAAAGTTTTGAAGAAGTAAAAGGAAACTTAGAAAAACTTGTTAGTCAGATTTTAGAAAATGAAGATCATCAGTTAAACGGTGGGGAAGTAGTCGAGCGTGCTTTACTTAAGAAAGTTGAAGATAACAAAGCAAAAATTATGATGGGACTGACTTATCTCAATCGTTACTATGATATCAAATATGGTGATTTAAGTATCAAGGATATCATGATGTTCAAACCGGACTTCTATGGTAAGACACCAAGTGTACTAGACCGTTTGATTCAAATTGGGTCAAGAGAGCATTTCTTAAAAGGAGATCGTACACAAGATGCCTACAAAGAAGTGATTGCTGGTGCAACTGGTAAAGGTGATTTACGTAGCTTCTTAGACTATAACATGCGTTTGTTTACAGAAGATAAAGATTTGAATGACTGGTTTATTCATTCTGCGAAAAACGTTTATGTAGTAGAACCTGAAACAAGTACAGAAGCCTTTAAAGATAAGCGTCACCGTGTATTTGATGGTTTAAATAATGATATTCACGGTCGTATGATTTTACCATTGCTCAATTTGAAGAAAGCTCATATATTTATGATTTCTACCTATAACACTTTAGCTTATAGTTCATTTGAGAGATATGGTAAAAATACAGAGGAAGCGAGAGAGTCTTTAAAACCTAAGATTAATTTAGTAGCAAAAGCACAACAAAGATACCTAGACTTTTGGTCTCGTTTAGCTCTTCCGAGTGTACGTGATAAACTCCTTAAGAGTCAAAATATGGTACCGACTCCTGTGTGGGACAGTCAGTGGTATGACGGCATTCCCGATGCAAATCGTCAAGGTTATGGACGAGGTGGTGCAGTGGTATCTCCTATTCGTGAGCTATTCGGCCCGACTGATCGTTGGCATCAAGTAAATGGCGCTATGGGGGCGATGGCTAAGATTTATGGCGACCCGTATAAAGACGATCAAGTGTATTTCATGGTTACGAAAATGTTAGACGACTTTGGTATTTCAGCCTTCACCCATGAAACGACTCACGTTAACGATAGAATGGTTTACTACGGAGGTCATAGACACCGTGAAGGTACTGATTTAGAAGCCTTCGCTCAAGGTATGTTACAAACTCCTGATAAGTCTACTCCAAATAGTGAATATGGTGCGCTCGGTATCAATATGGCTTATGAGCGTAAAAATGATGGAGAGCAACTTTATAACTATGACCCAGCTAAGTTAGACAGTCGAGACAAGATTGATAGTTATATGAAAAACTACAATGAGTCTATGATGATGTTGGATTACTTAGAAGCTACTGCTGTTATTAAGCAAAAGTTATCTGATAACTCTAAGTGGTTCAAGAAGATGGATAAAGAGTGGCGCACCAATGCGGATAGAAACCGTTTAATTGGAGAACCACACCAGTGGGACAAATTGCGTGACTTGACGGAAGAAGAGAAGAAATTACCAATTGATAGCATTGACAAGTTGGTAGATAATAACTTTGTAACTCTTCATGGTATGCCAAATAACGGTCGCTTCCGTACGGAAGGTTTTGATAGTGCTTATCAAACTGTCAATATGATGGCAGGTATCTTTGGCGGGAATACGAGTCGAAGCACTGTAGGTTCTATTTCCTTTAAACACAATACTTTCCGTATGTGGGGTTACTATGGTTATGAAAATGGCTTTATCCCTTATGTTTCTAACAAGTTAAAAGGTGATGCCAACAGAGAAAATAAAGGGCTTTTAGGTGATGATTTCATTATCAAGAAAGTTTCTAATAATCAATTCCAAAACCTCGAAGAGTGGAAGAAACATTGGTATCATGAAGTGTATGCGAAAGCACAGAAAGGCTTTGTTGAGATTGAAGTAGACGGTTCTAAGATTTCAACTTACGCTCAACTTCAAAACTTATTTAACACTGCTGTTGAGAAAGACTTGAAAGAAGGTGGTTTCAAGCATACCGAAGGTCTCAAGTGGAAAGTTTACAAGAAGTTGTTACAAAACACAGACGGTTTCTTAAATCCGTTGTTTAAAATATAAAGGGGACAAGTTTTTTGATCCCTATGAAAAGTCATCATTTGATGGCTTTTTTCTATTCAGGGAGCTTGAAGGGCTATAGAAGTCATGATATAATATAAAGTAGATTTCTGTATTATAAAACAAAAATTGTTTGAACATCATTCATTTTATGTTCAAGCGATAGTAAAATAAAATAGGGGCTCTAAACCCTTGATACGAAAGGAAAAAAACTCAATGGCTACTATTCAATGGTTTCCTGGTCACATGTCTAAAGCGCGTCGACAGGTGCAGGAAAATTTAAAATTTGTTGATTTTGTGACGATTTTGGTGGATGCACGCTTACCTCTATCTAGTCAAAATCCTATGTTGACCAAGATTGTTGGTGATAAACCAAAACTCTTGATTTTAAACAAGGCAGACTTGGCTGACCCAGCAATGACCAAGGAATGGCGTCAGTATTTTGAATCACAAGGAATTCAGACTCTGGCTATCAACTCTAAAGAGCAAGTGACTGTAAAAATCGTAACAGACGCAGCCAAAAAGCTCATGGCTGATAAGATTGCTCGCCAGAAAGAACGTGGTATCAAAATTGAAACCTTGCGTACCATGATTATTGGGATTCCAAATGCTGGTAAATCAACGCTTATGAACCGTTTGGCTGGTAAGAAGATTGCCGTTGTCGGTAACAAACCAGGTGTGACCAAGGGGCAACAATGGCTCAAAACCAATAAAGACCTGGAAATCTTGGATACACCAGGGATTCTCTGGCCTAAGTTCGAAGACGAAACTGTCGCTCTTAAACTAGCCTTGACTGGAGCTATCAAAGACCAGTTGCTTCCTATGGATGAGGTGACCATTTTTGGTATCAATTATTTCAAAGAACATTATCCAGAAAAGCTGGCTGAACGCTTCAAACAAATGAAAATTGAAGAAGAAGCTCCTGTTATTATTATGGACATGACCCGCGCCCTCGGTTTCAGAGACGACTATGACCGTTTCTACAGTCTCTTCGTGAAGGAAGTCCGTGATGGTAAACTCGGTAACTATACCTTAGATACATTGGAAGACCTAGATGGCGACGATTAAAGAAATAAAAGAACTCCTTGCAACAGTCAAGGATTTAGAAAGCCCTATTTTTTTAGAACTTGAAAAGGATGGTCGCTCTGGAGTTCAAAAGGAAATCAGCAAGCGTAAAAAAGCCATTCAAGCTGAATTAGATGAAAATTTGCGTTTGGAATCCATGCTTTCTTATGAAAAAGAACTTTATAAGCAAGGATTGACCTTAATTGCTGGTGTTGATGAGGTCGGCCGTGGTCCTCTTGCTGGCCCTGTAGTCGCGGCAACCGTTATTTTACCTCAAAATTGTAAGATTAAAGGTCTCAACGATAGCAAGAAAATTCCTAAAAAGAAGCATCTGGAGATTTTCAAAGCAGTTCAAGACCAAGCCTTGTCAATCGGGATTGGTATCATGGATAATCAGGTCATCGACCAAGTCAATATCTATGAAGCGACCAAACTGGCTATGAAGGAAGCAATCTCCCAACTCAGTCCTCAACCTGAGCACCTTTTGATAGATGCCATGAAGTTGGAATTATCAATTTCACAAACCTCCATCATCAAGGGCGATGCTAATTCTCTCTCGATCGCAGCAGCTTCCATAGTAGCCAAGGTGACACGTGATGAATTGATGAAGGACTACGATCAGCAGTTCCCTGGCTATGATTTTGCTGCTAATGCAGGATATGGAACAGCTAAACACCTGGTAGGACTTGAAAAACTAGGAGTTACCCCAATTCACCGAACCAGCTTTGAACCAGTAAAATCACTGGTTTCAGGAGAAAAAGAAAGTTAAGTTAGAAGGAATGATTATGGAGGAACAGTCAGAAACACTCAGTTCCAAGAAAGAATTTGCCTTTGCCTCAAGTACTATATTATCCCAAGTTGGACGAGGAATCATTGTTGGTCTCGTTGTTGGAATTATCGTTGGATCCTTTCGTTTCTTAATTGAAAAAGGATTCCACCTGATACAAGGATTTTATCAAGATCAAGCGCACCTAGTGCGCAATCTTTTTGTACTGGTTTTATTTTACATACTCATCTGCTGGCTCAGTGCGAAATTAACTCGGTCAGAAAAAGATATCAAAGGCTCAGGAATTCCTCAAGTCGAAGCAGAATTAAAGGGATTGATGAGTCTCAACTGGTGGAGCGTTCTCTGGAAAAAATATGTGCTAGGTATTCTTGCTATTGCCAGTGGACTCATGCTGGGGCGTGAGGGACCCAGTATTCAACTTGGAGCGGTCGGCGGTAAAGGAATTGCCAAGTGGCTCAAATCCAGTCCAGTAGAGGAGCGTTCCCTGATTGCGAGTGGAGCTGCAGCAGGTTTAGCCGCAGCCTTTAATGCACCAATTGCTGGGTTGCTCTTTGTAGTAGAAGAAGTTTATCACCATTTTTCACGCTTTTTCTGGGTATCTACTCTCGCAGCTAGTCTCGTAGCAAACTTTGTTTCTTTACTCATATTTGGCCTAACACCCGTACTGGATATGCCAGACAATATCCCACTCATGACCCTTGATCAGTATTGGATTTACTTGGTTATGGGAGTTTTTCTTGGACTATCTGGTTTTCTCTATGAGAAAGCTGTGCTCAATGTTGGTCGAGTTTATGATTGGCTTGGTCAAAAAATCCATTTGGATAGGGCTTATTACCCAATTCTTGCCTTTATTCTCATCATACCAGTGGGAATCTTCTTACCCCAAATCCTTGGTGGTGGAAATCAGGTCGTCCTTTCCCTAACTGAGCAAGATTTTAGTTTCCAAGTTCTATTAGCTTACTTTTTGATTCGCTTTGTTTGGAGCATGATTAGCTATGGAAGTGGCCTTCCAGGAGGAATTTTTCTACCCATTCTGGCGCTTGGTTCCTTGCTTGGTGCCCTAGTTGGTGTCATTTGTGTGAATATTGGACTTGTTAGTCAGGAGCAATTTCCTATATTTGTCATTCTGGGAATGAGTGGCTATTTTGGAGCAATATCCAAGGCTCCCTTAACTGCCATGATTCTGGTAACCGAGATGGTAGGCGACATTCGCAACCTCATGCCACTTGGCTTAGTAACCTTAGTAGCTTACATCATCATGGATTTGCTCAAGGGGGCACCAGTCTATGAGGCTATGTTGGAAAAAATGCTGCCTGAAGAAGCGACAGATGAAGGAGAAGTCACTCTCATTGAAATCCCTGTATCTGACAAAATCGCTGGAAAACAGGTTCATGAACTCAACCTACCACACAATGTCCTCATCACAACACAAGTTCATAATGGCAAGAGCCAAACAGTTAACGGCTCAACCAGAATGTATCTGGGGGATATGATTCATCTGGTTATTCCCAAAAGTGAAATTGGAAAAGTCAAAGATTTGTTGTTGTAGGGATTTTACATAATTTATATTATGTAAACAATTTAATTAAGAAAATTCCAAGGAGGACCTACATCATAATGAGAATACTTGATGTTCTACATAAATTTTATGGTGATTTTGAATTCATTAAAGAAAAGTGTAATGAAAAATACGAAGGCATCCTCATCAATATAAAGGAAGATGAAGATAAAGAATATAAAAGATGCCGCTTGGCAAAAAGAACACCGAAAAAAGAAGGATATTTTACAGCATTTTGGAAAAAAGACCAAAATAACAAGAACATTCCTTATACCAATGAAGATTTGGGAGATGAACTCGTTATTGTTGTTATCGATAATGATAAGAGCGGACTTTTTATTATTTCAAATGAAGAGGCTATCAGTAGAAAAATTCTATCAACAAAAGACAACAATGGGAAAATGTCTATGAGATTTTATCCACCTTGGTGCACAAATTTAAATACAACGGCTCTAGCAACACAAAATTGGCAATTGAAATTTTTTAGAGAAATTGAATTATAAGAATAATTTTTTCTAATTTGAATGGGAAAACGTTAAAAATTTTTTAATGGATTCATATATACAAAAAAGACTTGGTTTTTAATTGGCTCTTTGTCAACTGTAGTGGGTTGAAGAAAAGCTAAGCTCGAGAAAGGACA
>ERZ1036424.251-NODE-251-length-31715-cov-92.114150_pt1 | contig 31715 bp, 38 predicted proteins | sample MGYA00514221_ERZ1036424 | MGnify/ENA primary metagenome ERZ1036424 (study PRJEB33795, sample SAMN09464939) | human gut metagenome | host: Homo sapiens | place: USA: Stanford, California | collected 2016-11 | study: EMG produced TPA metagenomics assembly of the... | reverse complement strand
AGATGTTAATATAATATTACTACTTTATGAAATCGTAGTCAATAAATAAAAAAAATATTTTTTATAAATTTCTATGGATAAAATAGATATGATTTTAATATTAAAATACGAATTAAAAAAAGGCTTTAAAGACTGGCTTTCTTAACTGCACACATAACAAAAGGCTTAACCTTTACGGTTAAGCCTTTTGTTATTAAGTTGGTACTCCCAGCGGGAGCAATTGTATATATTTAAACAAATATTATAATGTTTTCTAATATTCTCTAAAGTGCTTATATTACTATATTATCGGCAATAAATATATTTTATAAAATTATTTGATTTTAACTTTCGAATTGGAGAATGGTCATCTTATGGTCACCTTATGTATTACTTGTAATATTTATTAATTGTCCAATTAAAATAATTCTAATTTATTTAATGGAAACCCTATTTTATCTAATCATCTTCAAGTACTTTATTTAAATATTCCTGGAAATATTCTTTATCTTCGACTTCAAATCTGGTCCAATAATACATCATTAATACTTCTAGGTATTGCTTTTTACCTTTTATGAAAAGTCTATTAGAAATCTTAGGATAAAGTAAATCTAAATTAAATAGATTACTTTTCTTTTTATAATCATACTCATAATACGATTTATCATTATAATAATTCTTAACTGTCTTTTTATGTGATCTTTGCCACTTATCCATTTCATCAGAAAATTTATATATATAATTATATACAAATGTTACTACATTGACATCATACGTTTGTTTCGTATCATTTATCCAATTTGTAATTTTATCTGAAAAATTAGGTATATCAAATTCTTCACTGCTTGCTACTCTATGATAATCTTTAATGAATTGAAATAGCATTTCTGTTTCACCTTTTAAATATGAATATTTCTTTACTAATTTTGAATAGCATTCATAAGATTCGCTTCTAAATTCAGCATCTGAATTATATATCAAAAAAAGCTCATTCTTTTTAAGGATATTTCTAACAATAATATTCATATAATTTTCATGCTTATCATAAATATCAGTAAGCCACTCCTGAACTTCTTCACTATGATCACTAACAGATTTACGATACTTTTCAATCTTCTCATTATTAAGGACAGTTCTCTCATCTATCCTATTAATTTCAAGATAATTATTATAATATTCAAAAATATAATCTATACAACTCTTTATATTCTCTATTCTTTTTTCTTTATTGAATTCATTTAAATTATCTTCTTTTTTTCTCTTAGCAATGTATTCTTCAATAGTAAACATAACAATTCTCCATGATTATAATATATGTTTTTATTTCTAATTCAATTATTAAGGCTTAAAACATAGATCTTGCATACGTTTTTAAGGCATTTAAACCAATATAACTAAGTTTAAATAATGTAATTTTATAAAAAACGTAGTTAAAATCTTTAAATTAATAGAAACTTTTTCACGGTGCTCCCAGCGGGAAAAAACTTATATATTTTTATAAATTCTCTTACAAATATAATTCTATGTAATCTATGTATTCTCAAGACTTTACAAACAATCATATATCTTTATGAAATAGCTTATACACTTACATATAGTTATAAAATGTCGGTATTCTAATAACTCATTATTAATTTATATGTAAATGTAGATATAAAAAATATTACATTCGATAGATTTTGATATTAATATGTTATATAATGGTTATGCACCCATTGAGTTTTAAGGTGAAAGGTGCTATAGAATGTTAGAATTAATTATTACAGTATTAACAATTATATCATTAGTTTTAAACATAATCGATAAATTCCATAAATAGTATTTTTTAATACTATTTATAAAAATACTCTTTGCTTCTTGGTGGCAGGTAAAGTTTACTAACCATCTACTTCTCCAAAGACTTAATAATCCTTAATATACTTGTTGGGCGAGATAGTCAAAGTTTATTTTTTTATTGATATTTTTTTTAAAATTGTATATACTATAGATATAATAATTAATTACTAGCAGCTGATAAAATTCAGTTTATAGTATCTAAAAAACCTTTGAAGCTGGTTACTTTAGAGGTAAAGGGGAATAAATTTAATAGTTTATACTATTCTTGAGATCTGCCCCTTTAAATAACCCTAATATTAATATTAGGGTTATTTTTGTTACAAAAGTATTGATTTTATTCTTTTTATATATTATACTGTAGTAAATAATATTATACTTTAATGAATATAAACAATTGTAAATGTATATAATTAGATATAACTTGCTCTGTCAATTCGAAGTCTTAAGTTTATACTTGAGAGGCTTATGTAGATGAGATGGGGCTTTTATTTTTTTGCCTTACTCTTGTCTACTTCATGATTATTTGATATAAAATTCCAATGTCTATATCTATCTTCCCATATTCTACTTTTATTTGGTTGCATACCAGTTGATACTCCAATATTGAAGTTTGGATACATTTTATTTAGTCTTTTATGTATATGCTTATACAATTTTTCCTTCGCAACGGTTTTCTTTCCTCGTCTTCTAGATCCTTCTGGTACAATTTCATTTTCTTTATTTAGCTTAAACTTCATTGATCCTAATATCACATCCATACCCTGTAATATTATATGCTTTTTAGAATCAACATCTGTAATATTATCTAATGGTATTTTTATATTATTATCTTTAAATATATCTTGATTCTGTAAATTCTGTATATACAATTTGAACTGCTTATTTTGTTCATTTTTATTAGGTAGTCTATCAAAGAATATCTTTAATTCAATTTTTTCTCTAGATGGGTTGCAATATTGAAGTCCAAATGCATGCCTACAAAATTGATAATATAATATATAAAATTCCTCTTCCTTTTGATTTTCTGTTAAACCTATAGTTTTATAATATTCTTGTTTAAACATTATTCTTATTTTTATTTGATTAGATTCTATAAAATCAAAATATTTATCTATAAAAATTATATATCTATCTAATAGTTGAGCAGACACATTTGTCCATTTAATTTCTCCTTGCAGCTGAATTGATTTCTTTACTGAATTTAATTGATCTATAATAAAATTAGTATTTTTTTCATTAATAAGAGCCCCACCATAAAAGTTACTACAGTATTGACCTTTTTTTATTGATTCATCACAATAAATGACTAGCTTCTTCATTTAATCCCTTTCTGTTGTTCTCAATCTTTTAATTAATGTTATTTAAAAATTATATCATATGTACTATATAAAAAAAAGTTGTCCACACTTTTTTATTTTCTGTGGATAACTTTTTTTAGTTAATTAATTAGGATATAATTATTAGTTTAAATACTCAAATTTACTAGTCATATTCTGTTTGAATGCTTTTGTATGATGTTTATACAACCGCTCCCCTATGGATTATCTATCTAGATTAAGTTTATGATGTAATATTCTTTTGTATGTTAATCATATGTTCCTTATACAGTCTTTGCCTTACAAGTGAGTAATATAACATTAATACCTTGCGTAATTGTATATATTACACTGCTTGTATGTATGATCTATACAAATTTTATCTATAAATAAAACACCTATATTCCTATAGATGCTCTTTGATTATTTTTTTTAATTCTTTTATCTTAATTTTTTCTAAAATATTTTCTTCTTCTATTGGCAAATTTTCCTCAAACTCATATACACATAATATCCTTAGCAAGTGATGAAATTTTTGTCTTCTTATTATTCTATTATTAGGTATAGAAATTACTATTTGATATCCTATAATTAATACTATTCCCAAAATAATTAGTACCACGATTAATATAGGAATTACTGTTTGCATCTTCTCTTTCATAATCTCTATTACATACTTAAATAATCCAGATGATAATAAAGCTCCAATTAAACTAATTGTTATAGCTATTATTCTATAGAAGATACTTCTTGTTTTCCTCAACAAAAGTTTTTTTATTTCTTTTTTATTTAAATTGTGTTCTTCCAAGATTTCAATTAATATATTTAACTTTTGCTCATATTTTTCTAAGCCTGGCTCGTATTGATATAATGTTGGTATTAACCCCACTTCAAATCCTATGATTAGTGCAAATATATAATACTGAATATCTTGCAATATTCCTATAGAATATAATAATACTATAAATATCATCCCTAATATTAATATTGCTAATAAAAAAGATGCATATCTGTTCTCCTTTTTTAAACATCGTTTTAAAAATTCTTTTGGCCCACTTATTTTACTTTTTACCTGCCTTTCATTATATCTTTTTTCACATTCATCATATATTGAAAGTACCCATCCCGTATAATCCATACTCTCTCTCCTAACATACTTATGCGTTTAACTGGTTTATACTTACATAATACTACAGTTAATCTAATATTTATATAATTTGTATAATAGATTGATATAATACACATAAAAACACCTATATTTTTATAGATATTTTTTAAATCTTTCATTCAATTCTTTAATTCTTATATTCTGTTTAAATACTTTTATGCAGGACAGATGAAAAGGAAAACTTTAATTTACTAAATAACTCTAATAAAGAAATCTTCTAAAGATCTATTAAATTAGTAATTCTTACAACACTATAGAAATATGCAGGTTGCTTTTTATCTTTTTCAACAACTGGAATTGCAAATTTAAAAAGCCAAGTGCTTGGAAATTTGCACTGGAAGGCGTTAGCTTTCTTATCATGCAGGGCTATTATTATGTCTTTTTATTATTATGTCTAGTTTTCATAATGTGAAAAAACCGTAGTAAGTACTATTTTTATTCTGTCCTTTATTTGAACCACATAATTTAAAGTTATGTATAAAGGATATTAATTATTAAAAAAGAGGGATTTACCTCTCCCTCTCATTCCTTTTATCTTTAATACTATCAATTATTTTAAAAACCTCTCCATGGCCTATCCCAAACTTATCACACATCTTATTTATGGTTTCTTTATATATATTCTTCTCTTTAGTTGTCTTTTCTAAATCACTTTGCAGCAGTCTTTCATTATAATGATCTTTTAGTTGGTTTTTTACTGCAATATCTTCTCCAATTTTCTTATACATTTCAATGTCCCCTTGAAGTTCCTCAACTCTATCAGATAATATTGCATTTTCCTGAGTGATTTTAAATAATAGTTCATCTTGCCTGTGTACTTCATCATTTAGCAAATAATTCTCATTTTCCAGTTTGCTAATTTCCTTTATTAAGTTAGAAGTTGTTAATTCTTTTCCATCTTTAGCAGTATCCATTGAATAATTTGCTTTATTAAATAAATTCCTCATTTTTCCCTCTCATTTTTATTGCTCTTACCTTCAATCTTCTCAATTATTGCATAAACTTCTTTTTCTGATATCTTATAAGTTTTGCATAGACTCTTAATAACTTCTTTATAGATCTTATTATTTTTATCCAGTTTTTCTATCTTATTAATCAATTTAACTGTATTCTGATTTGCTGACATAGCCTCTATAGTTTTTTCTAATGCTTTGATGCGCTTCTCTAGTAAATAGTTGCCTTTTGCATAGGCTACAACTTGGCTATGGTCTTTTATATTAAGTTTCTGATTCAATAATGAGTAATAAGTCTTTATATCTATGTGGTTCGCCTTAGAGCCTCTCACACCTCTAATGAGATTATTAAATTTACACTTCATATTCTTAGCATACTTGTCTTGCCAATCTCTCATTTTATCAATTCCATCAAAGTAAAGATTACTCTTTAACTCATATCTATTCTTTTCTTGATTCCAGAACCTTGGGACTATTAAAGCATGAATATGAGGTGTAGTTTCATCTAGATGCAGGCAAGCATAAATACAATTCCCTCCAAAGTTTTCTTTAAGAAATTTAATATTTTCTTGTATCCATTGCTCTTTATCCTCTTCATTCATATTTTTAAAGAAGTCTTTCCCGGTTGTTAATACTAAATCTACACCTATATTCGCATTGATCCTTAGTTTTATTCCATATATATACTCTCTAACATCTGACTGTATATTTTTTGAACCTATTAAAATCCTATTATATTTACTTAGTTCCGGATCCGCATTTGGTACTTCCATATCCCTCTCCATATGCTTTTCAAACATGCATACCTGTTCCATATACTTTATTTTTTTGCCTATCCTGAAAACACAGAAATACTTTTGGCTATAATCTCCAACATGCTTATTATATTTATCTAAGTTTATATTGCTACTTTCCTCATGAACATAATTTTTATTTGCTGAATCTTTACATTCTAGGCCATAAGGACTATCATGATTTGCTTTAATATACTCTTGCTCTCCTTTATCATTGTTTTCATCATCATCTGAATAAATCTTCTTTGACATCTCCTATGTCTTCCTCTTGAATTAGTTGGAGTTTTAATTTATTTAATTCTTCTTCAATGTCTATCTTTTTTAAGTATCTGACAGGAATGCTCACACTTGAATCAAATATATTGCTTTTATATGTGTCATTTTCATAGTATCGTTCTTGAATACTTAATATTGGTTGCTTATTGCTAGTAATTATTAATATTTGATTATCCTCTAAGCACCTTAATTCACTGTCTTCAAATAAGCGAATCTTTGTTTTGGAATAATTATTAGTGCTGCTCTGCTTGTTTACAGTAGTATTACATATAGTTATCTCTCCATTTCCACATAAGTTACTCATATAATTAGTGGTTTCTATATCACTTAATCCGGGCAATATCATTTTAGTTTTAAGATTATTCATAATAGCCTTAGCATTTTCCCTACCATAAACTTGATATAACTGAGTTATGGATTGTAAGCATATATTCATACTAATTCTCCTACTCCTTATAGTGGCTACGTTAATGCTCATATTTGATAGCATTCCTATATTTCCAAACTCATCAAACATCATGTGTATAGGAAGTGATTCATATATATAATTTTCTATTAACTTATTCATGCATTGACTAAAGAATGGAGCCACAAATGGCGCTAGGTATGGAGATTTATTCTCCGGATAAGTAACATAGAGGATTGAAGGTTTTTTCCTAAAATTCTCTATATCAAAGGTAGTAGACTCTCCAACTGCATTAACTCTACTATCAGTAAATAACTTCATATTACTAGCTAATGTTATTTTTATGCTGCCCTCTGTTCTATCTGCTCCCCCTACAACCTTAAATATTTTCCATTGAGTGATGCAGTCTACATTTTGACTATTGCTAAATAATAGATCCAGTTGTTCAGTAGTTAAATTTATTAATAGTTTGAATGCAAATTCTATGTTATTGAATGGATATTCTAATGATTTTGCATATAATAAGGCCGCTGCTAGAAGAGGTTCTGACATTTGGATCCATTCTACTCCACCTGTCTTTTTACCTGTAGCAAGTTCTATACTCAATGCTCCATTAAATAATAGGGTTGATGCAAGTTCTACAACCTCTGAATTATCTTTACATGAAGTTAATAGATTATATTTTTCACCTTGATTTGGCTCCAAAGGACTAAATTTTAATACTTTTCTTTTACATACCTTCTCTTGATATTTAGAAGTAAGTTTAAATAATTCTCCCTTAGGATCAGTTACTATTATGCTGCCTTGAATATTATTGCTTAATAAATTAGGAATAAATATGCTTGTTGTCTTCCCTGCTCCTGTAGGTGCTATAGTAATACTACCTTCGAAGTCATACTTCTCTTGTAATTGAATATCTTTGCTTAATATTAAGCCTGTGTTGCCTGTAATATTCTCAATATCCTCTCCACTTATTAAGTGTCCTGTAGCAAGTTTACTAGATTTGTTGAGATTGCTTTTAAAATAATAAGATAATATCTCACCACCTACCAATGCTCCACCAATAACCATTGTTAATAGTTTAATTTGTGTAATTATATCCATAGCAATAACCTCCTAAAAATCAAATAAATCATCATTATTACCTGCAGTATTGATTGCTTTAGTTTTCTTTGTTGTTTTATTCCTCTTCATATCTTCAAGTATCAAAGTCTTTATATAATAACTAGCATTTAATTTGCTCTCTACATACTTCAAAAGCTCTGCTTCTTTTTCTTTAAAACTTATACTTATTTTTTTTGCCATAACTTCTCTCCTACTTTCCCAAGTGCTAGAGCATTAGCAAATACACTATTATTTATTATTTGAGCCTGTGGTAGCCTCTTCAATAATGCCTTTGCTAAAACTATGGAACCACCACCAACTAACCTTATATCTAGAGTAGATAATGGATATTCTACTTTAAGATTGTTGATTAAATTTTCTACAAAATCTTTAAAAACTATCATGTGATTTCTAATGTCAATTTCATTTCCATTAACCTTTAATCCTGTCTTTAATAATCTTGTTGCATCATTTATAGATAAATCTAATCCATTTTCATTATTTATAGCCTTTATGAAATTTGAATATAGATTTAAAGTCCCGATTGGTAGTGAAAAAGGATTTTCAATCTTTCTTTTATCTAAATTTCTAACAATTAAACAACAATCTGTGGTTCTTCCTCCTTCCTCCTATATCAATCAGTATACCTTCAAAATCATACCCTACAGTTCCAACCCCTTCTGGGTAGACTTCTATATCATCAATAACTACTTTCCTCTCTACGTTGTTAATCAAGCCTTCTAATGGACTTGTTAGTACTAGACTTATTAATGCTTCTTTATCAATCTTGTATTGAGATATTGGAAGACCTAAAACTATATTATTAAACCTTTCTTCACTGCTAAGTGTTATTGCTCCAAAGAGTAATTTTAAATAATTTTGTTTTTTTATCTTCCTATACTCAGTATCAAAGACACCTTCCCCCAATATATAAGTTTCATTTTCTAAATTACAAATAGGATTAGTAGTTAAAATGCTACTTTTAGCAACCTTAGATTCAAAAATAACTCCTGAAGAAGTTTTTGTTCCATAATTTCCAATATCAATGCCTAAATTCATATTTTTTTATGCTCCTTTTTATGATTTATACTCTATATGTATGAATTTAAACTCTAAATAGTTCTAATTAAACTCTAAAAAAGTGCAAAAAAATAAGAGGGTAAATCACTTTCCCTCTTGTCTTAATTTTTCTTCTAATAATAATCTTTTTATATAATTAGATATCCCGCCAACTTGTCCTTGTTCCTTAGCCCAATTATATAATTCTATCTCTTTCGGATTCTCTCTGAATGTAACATTGAACTTTTTTTGTTTTTTATTATCCATTTTAACACCTCATAAAATTCTATATAACTCAATTATATACCATTTTATGTAAAAATCTACATATCACATAGTAAAAAAACTTTAAATTTAAATATATAAATAAATATTTTACTAAAATGCCTTTGAGAAGTTGAAATTTTCAAAAAATATTAACATAATATAATATTCTTAGAAGGGAGGAATATTTATGGATAATAAAAAGGTTCAAATCGATAATATTCAAGAACTTTATGGTTTAGATATTAAAATAGATCGTAAAAAATTAGAATCAGCCAATGTTCAAAAAATTAAAATTTCTGTAGATTATACTATTAAAATTTGATAATACCAGGAGAGAATCTAAAAGTGATATTTTCTCTCCTGTTTTTCTTTTTTTATTTTTATAAAATAAATTCTTATATACCGAACCAGTAATATATAAGAAAGCGTTTCAGAAATTGCTTTTTTAATATCTAGTTTGATTCTGATTATTTAACTTTTAAATTGCGATTTTAGATCAATATTGACGATATTAGATTATAATTCGCTATTTTATAAAATAAAGTGCCTATTTACTGGGATTCATATGAATAATGATAAGAAATACTAGACCAGGCTTAAGGTGCTTCCCTATAAGGAAAGCGTTTTTTGAATTGCTTTTTTTAAATTTTAACATAAAAACACTTATCAAATTTTACTTTAATAAGTGCTTTTATTCTTCTACTTCATATGTATGTGACATAAGCGCCTCATATTCATCTTTTACCCATTGAGGTTAATACTCCATTATTTTAACACCTTCATCATCATAAACATATTCAGTACTCATAAATTTAGACTCTATAAGTTCCATATTATCCACTTACTTTTCTTTCATATGGCTTTATCCATCTATATAGTGTTGCCCCACCTACACCTAATAACTTAGTCATCTCATCCTTACTTAATTATCTTATATTGGAATGCTTTTGTATGGCGTTTATACCATCATCTGCTTATATATTATCTCTCCATGATAAATGTACATTTTAATATGCTTTTTTATATCATTCATATGGTGTTTGTACCACCTCTACCTTATAAAAGTTAATATAAACATTAATGCTACTAATATGCCGTATATATTGTATTACTTGTATATACAATATATACATAATTTTATCTAAAATAAAACACCTATATTACTATAGATCTCTTATAACCTTTTATTTACCTCTTTTATCTTATATAACACATTATTCTCACTCTAATATGAATACTTTTTTAAGATTACTTATTATTTTCTTTTAAATACTTAACTATATTAGCTTTAAAATCATTCATTGTATAGAATACATTTCTTGCTATATCATCAATATCATATTCATTTAATGGCTCACCTTTTGCTGAATTAACCTTACTTTGCATTTCTATAGAAAATTGATTTAATGATTGGTCTAGTGCTTTTTCTAAGTCATTTATATTCATTTTATTATGCTCCTTTTCATTTAAAGTAATTCTAAAAATATTATTTATTCAACTTTTAGAAAATTATATATTTCTGGACTTCCTGGTACTGAACAGAAAGTTTCATTGCTTAAAATAGTATATAAAATATCTCCCATCTCCTTTTTTTCCGACCAACTAAAATTATGATAATCTGTATCAGATTTATCATTTGACTGCTGCAGATGTACTCTATTACGCAAATTACGCAACTTCTTTAGCATTGGGAAGTTTTTATGATCTATATTCAACAAATTTTTCTTTTCAATTTTCTTTATCATAGAATCTAAATCCATTCTCATCTCATAACTCTCAGTTTTTTCAAAAATTTGAGTTTCAATTTTTATTGTTTTTCCATCAAATAAATTTTCATTAGATTTTATTATCCCTTTACTTTCCCAAGTAGTTGTATTCCATAAACATTTAGATTTTAATAGATTGGTAAATAACCCTTCAACTATTCCCATTCCTGCAATTATATATGATTTACACAACATTATATATATAACTTCTGATAAGATTAACTCATCTTGCTGCTTTTGAATATATTCTATGTATTGTAAGTTATAAGCAATATTTTTTTTGAGTTCTTCGCTCCCCTCAACGTTCATATCCAATTTTATATACCTTCTATAATTATCAATTCGTGATGGATACCAACGCTCTTTACAGCGATTATCTTTTATTAAAGTTTTCACAAAAAACTCAACACCTTTCATTAGTTATAAATTTTTACTTGCAACTTATTTTCATTAAATCAACCTATTCATAATACTTAAATTATACAAAAATAAACAAATTCCTTCTAAAATATTACAAAACATCATAAAAACACACCTACATTTCTGCAGATGTTTATATATTCTTATTAATTTAATTCCAGGTTAGGAAACTCTTCAGACAATTTCCTTTTGACTTCCCTAACAATCCTATTATAAATCATTTCCTCTAAATCTCTGTCCTAAACTCCATGAATAGCACCCAAAAATTCCTGCTCCATACCATAAACTTTGCGGCCAACGCCTAAAACTATATTATCTAAATTTCTTCTAACTATTGCTATATCAATGAGTATAGCAAATGATATCTTTTAAGATGTGCTTATCTAATTTTTATTATGTTATCTTTTAAGTGAAGGCTGTTGTCTTATTTCTCAATATTTTTATTCTCCAATCTATCGAGCAAAATTTTTAATTCCTCCTTGTTAAGCATATCTATGGTTATTTTTGCTAGAACTTCTGCATATTTATCTTCAAGTAGTGCCTTTCCTTCCTTTGTATCTGGTAGAACTAATGATAAAGTATAATTTGTTTTTTGCATTCAACTTTTTCCTTAAAATTAATTTCTCGAAATAGCATTTACATTTTGTAAGTTTTTATACATTGAATTATTCTACATTTATCTGTCTAAAAACTTCAATGCATAAAAAAGCATCTACTTAATTTTCTAAGTAAATACCTGCTACTTATTTTTTTTATATTACACCTCTTTACTTTCATAAACATTAATATACTTGTAAAGAGTACTTCTTCCAATTCCTAAAGTCTTTGCAAATGCTAATGCTGACATATCACCATAAACACCTTTTTTAAATTTATTATACTCTTTTATAAAATCCCTTGGTAGTTCTGCCTTTGGTCTGCCTAATTGCTTTCCCTTAGCCTTTGCAACTACTAAACCTTGGTTTATACGTTGAACTGTTTTCTCCCTCTCCTGTTGAGCCATGTGAGCCTTTAGAGTTATAAATATATCAGCTATCATATTATAGATACTCGAATCCTGTATTTTCTCCCACTGATTAAGATATGGAGTATCTAATGCAATAACTCTAATACCACAAGACTTTAATCTTTTAAATTCCATTATTACATCATCAGCATTTCTTCCAAGTCTATCAATATCAGTAATGATTAATATATCATCTTTTCTAATCTTATTCTTTAATTCATTGTATACTGGTCTATGATCCGCTTGAATAGTTCCAGATATTCTTTCCTCTGCTATTTCATTAAACTTAAATTTATTATCTGCTGCATACTTCTCTAAAGTTATTCTTTGGCGGTCTGTTGTTTGTTTTTCTTTTTGTGTGCTTATTCTCATATATCCAAATATCATAATTATCAATCCCTCTTCATTAATTTATCTTATGATATTATTATAATTGTCTATAAAATCATATACAAATATCGTAGACATTCTTTAAGATTAATTACACCTATTTATCACGTTCTCTTTCTCTTTTTCTCTCTCTTTCTCTGTTCATTAAAACATATGATTTATAGACAGTGTTAAATAAAATAAGATCAGGGTTTCTTCTTAACCCCTAGCTTCATTCAGAAATAAGTCTATCTAAGTTATTGTGTGTAGTATTAAATTTAATAAAAAGAAGTACCTTACTTTAGATACTCCTTAGATTACTACATAGTTTAAGAAGAATGTGTCGTATCTATATATTTATATTATTTCTTATTCTATAGTCATATTGACCTGTCCAATAAAAAAATTCTGAATGAACATACTTTTTCATTTAAATATTTGATAAAAAAATAAAATACTCTTACCATATTTTCAAGGTAAGAGTATCTATAATATATATGTCTTAAAATATTACTCATAACTCAAAAGTCATCAATACCTTTTTGGTTATGCTTTAAAGTGTAACACCTTAAAGTTATCTACTGTCTACCCTACATTAAATTAAGTGCTTTATTCCAATTAATCTCTAATTGCATTTAACTTATGAAGTAAATACTCTTTTTTGTTTAAAGGGTCATAGGTTGATTTTTGGCGGGTTTTAGCAAATTCAAATGGAACTTTCTTGTATCCAAAAAACTTTGTTAAAAACATACCTTTTCCTTCTGTATACGAAGCTATTTTTAGCTTGTATTCTTTTGAATTTTCTACTGGTATTAACCCTTTTATTAAAAATTCATCCTCAACAATAATCGGATTATCAAAGGTTGCTCTCATAGTTTGCAAGTCCCAAATAGCTTTACTCAAAACATTTTGTGGAATCCTTAGTTCAAACTCATGCAGAGGTTCCAATAAGTCAGTTTTAGCCTGATGCAATGCTTCCATAAATACCATAGGAGTTACATTTCTAAAGTCCGCTGGGGTGCTGGCTGGACTAAAAAATTCTCCGCAGGTAAGTGTAACCTTTATATCAGTGACTTCCCAACCAAAAAGGCCTTGCTTACTTGTCTTAACAACTGCTTCCTCAATAGCATTTTGAAAAGATTTTGGTAATGATCCTATTGATACATTAGACATATATTTTAATCCTTCTCCCCTTATCCCAGGCTCTATTTTTAGACCTACCGTTGCCCAGAAAGGATTTAATCCTTCCTGCATAAGCATCATTGCAGTACCAACACCTTTAGGCGTCTCTTTGTAAATAGTCTGGATATTCGAAAACTCTACTTTAATTCCATAGAAATCATCTAATATAGAACTTAGTATTTCCATCTGAACTTCACCAAATAAGTTAATATAAATCTCTTTATCTTCATCATCCATGCCTAATTCTAATAGTGGGTCTTCTTCTGTAAGGAATGTTAATGCCTTAAATAATTCTCTATTTTCTTCTTTATTAACAGCAGATATATTCGTCTTTAATGTTGGTTTAGCTATAGATATATTTTTAGTTCTATCATTTGCAATTCCAATGACATCCCCAACCTGAAAACTTGTAAGTCCATGTAGAATACCTATATCTCCCGACTCCATGCTGGCGATTTCAATTAGCTTACCATTTTCTAAACCATTAATTTTCTTCACTTTTTCTATAATATCTTTATTAGGAACTTCAATTCTATCTCTTACAGAAATTTTGCCTCCAAATAATCTTACATAAACTTTCTTTTCATTTGTATTTGTCCTTTCAATTTTGAATACCACTCCAGATAAATCACCACCGCTGTCTTTACTTGCAAATGGTAGGTAACTGCAAATTCCATCTAATAATTGTTTGATACCAAGACCAACTGATGCTGCACCGAAAAGCACAGGGTATAAACTTCCTTCTCTTGAATACAATGAAATTTTTTCTTGTATTTCATTTTTATCATATTCTATCCCGTTAACATATTTCTCTAAAAACACTTCATCTAAATCTGATAAAACATTAATAATTTCATCATTTGTTGTATTTATTTCATCCAAATTATTTAGACAAACCTTTCTACTTCCTTCACCATGTGCCTTTTGTAATCTAACTATCTTATTAGACATAGCCTTTTTTATGTCCTCAAAAACTTTATTGCAATTTGCTCCAACTCTATCTATTTTATTTATAAAAATTATTGTTGGAATTTTTAGGGTCTTTAATGTGTTAAATAATATTCTTGTCTGGGATTGAATACCTTCTACTGCAGATATAACTAATATAGCTCCATCTAAAACACTTAAAGAGCGTTCTACCTCAGATACAAAGTCTGCGTGTCCTGGAGTATCGATAATATTTACTTTAACACTATTCCATGTGAAAGATATTGCTGAAGATTTTATAGTAATTCCTCTCTTACGTTCAAGCTCCATTGAGTCCGTTTGAGTGCTTCCTAGGTCTACTTTACCAACTGATTTTATAGCTCCACTGTAGTATAAAAGATTTTCAGTTGTAGTTGTTTTGCCTGCATCAACGTGAGCCACAATTCCTATATTAATTGTTTTCATATGTATCCTCTCCCCCTTTAGCGCTCTTAACATCTTTTTTATCCATTATCAAAGAAAGGATATATAAAACTAATACTGGCGTTACTAATAATGAAGTACATGCTATACCAATACTTATAGAAAATTTTGTAGCTATAATCCCAATAATTGGTCCCCCTATAATTTGTCCTAATGCATTGATTTGTCCATTCATAGAAAGTATAGTTGCCCTTGCACTATCATCTATATGATTATTTAGCCATGCATTAAATATAGGATCATTTATAGATCTAAACAGACTTGTTGATAAATACGCTACTAGCATTAAATTAAAGTTTCTTGTAAGTGCGAATGCTAACATAAAGGATATATAAAATATATTTGCAACCAATAATATCTTCCCACTCTGATTCTTATCCTCTTCTTCTAATTTCTTAGCTATAAACTGCATTGCTATAGCACTTAATACCATTCCAGCAATACCAAATATCCCAAACCAAGTTACAGGCTGAAGGTTTCCTATCTTAGGAAGCGTAGTGTCTTGTAGGAAATGTGCATTGGAAAGTCTATCATAACCTTCGCTAGATAAACCATAAAATAGAGTTACAGAAAGTAAAATCATCATTATATATTTACTTTTCACAAACTTTAAGCCAGATTTAAAGGTATATCCCATCTTTCTAAAAGTGTTTAGATCTTCTGCAGCAGATGGTGTAAAATTATTCTCTGGCATATACAATGCTAAAAATAATGCACTAATCACAAATAAACATCCACTGATTATAATAGGTAATCTAACAGACAAATTACCTACTATGGTACTTAGTATTATCCCGATAACTGCTCCTATTTGTCCTGCTTGTGCTCCTTTTATATATATTTTATCTAAGTCTTGTTCTTTTTCTTCCTCTGCAATCCACGCCTCAATAGACCCACTAGTAAAAGTTGAACCTAATCCCCATATTATCTGTGCTACAAGCACAGAAGCAAAACTAGAAATGGAGCCTTCTAAAATAAATCCTAATCCTGTCAAAACTGCACCAATAACAATAGATAACTTACGGCTATATATGTCTGCAACTATCCCTGTAGGAATTTCAAATATAAAGCATGCCGCCTCTAATGTAGTGCCCACAAGTATAAGTTGAAGTGGATTTAAATGAACCTTTTCAATGTGGTATACTATCATAACTGTAGCAACCAACGAAAAACACATCGCCGTAATAGCTGAAAATAACAAATAAATTTTATATGCTGAAAGTTTTTTAACCATTAATTATTCACCATCCCTATATTATGAAAAAGTTTGTTTGTACTTTGTATTCTAGATATCTTAATCATCCTAATAATCTCCTTCAAAAAACAAAAAGCCGCAAATGAACATCGGTTCACTTACAGCCTCATAATTATATGGCATAAATATAAACATGAAATATAGGACTTTAATTTATACAACTTATTACTAAGTTATATAGACTAAAATCTTATATCATATTTATAAATGCAGCAAAAATACCGTGTTTAAAACACGGCTTTCCTACTTATGCAAATAAGGTGTAACATGCTCATTTTAATACTGATTATTTTAGAAGTACACAAATAAACATGGTAGTGATTAATATTTTTCAAATTAATTCCACCACTAACAAACCTTGATAACTCAAGATTTTTCAAACATACTTTCTAAAATCAATCCTTATTCAGTTAGTTTAGTTAAAAACTACCTCTTTGCGCATATTTACAACACCTTTTCATTTATATTTTTTTCATGTTTATATTTAAATCTATTTATATTATACATAAATTTAGTATTTTTTCAACATTTTATTTTCTATCAATTATGATACATTCTCAATTTCAACTAAAAAATTGTATCAAATTTCTCCAATGTGTTCATTATGTATTCATGAATTTCATTGGTGGAGGTAACTTACATTAAACTTCCATAAACAAAAGTCTACATAATTTATGGTACAACTCAGCGTCCCTAATTCTAATACTTTAATATAGTTAAGCCATTATAAATTACTAATATTCATATATCATGACTTTACGATTCATAAACCATAATTAACTCTAACATAATATGGCCTCCTAAAAAACAATTATAATCATGTATTCATTAATATTTGTTGTACACAATAATTTACTATTATGTATTAAGTATACCATATTATAGTATATATAAAATATATACTATAATAATGCATCAGAGCACTATAGTTTTTTTGATACACAACAATTTCTACAACATATATACATAAATAAATCACCTATATTTCAATAAATGCTTTTATAGAATTGATATTACTTTTGAAATATTGTCTTAGCAGTACTTAATAATCTATATATTGTTGTTCTGGATATATTATATTTATTACTTAATTGATTGACTGTTAATCCATTAATATATTTATCTATAAAAATTTCTTTATGCAGTTTGGCATTTTTATGTAAACATATCTCTATATTAAATAATTGTGACTGGACATCCATTAATCTATACTGTTGTTCTCTAATTTTACTTTCAATTTTTAATTTTTCTATGAACTCAGTTTCTTTATCTAATGCAGCCTTATATTCCATTATATTATCTTTTATACTTATTATATCTTTGGCCTTAACCATAATTATCCTCCTACATAGCATATAAACTTTTTAATTCTTCATCAAATCTCTTTTCTACTGATCCATATGTATAATCACGAGGTCCTATTATTTCATCTACATATTTTTTACCTTCACTTTTATACCAAGGGCTCCAGCGTATTTTCCTAAATGCATTGTATTCAGATGCTCTTATTCCATTTCCTCTAATACCTAGTACATCTGCTATTGCTTCATAGGTATTATACGGCTTACAATCCCATCCAAAATGAAGTTTTAATATGTTTCTCTCTTTAGGTGTAATATATTCATCCATTGCCTTTTCCAAGTCACCTCTAAGATGTTCAATATATATTTTATCTTCTATATTCTCAAGGCTCTTATCATCGCCATCTATTGTTTCTATAAGTTCTGTATCTTCATTCTCACCTACAAAAGCATTAAGCCTAGAACATGATTTATAAAATTTGTTATTTGCTATTTCCTTACTACCTCTTCCATTAACACTCTTCAAAATTTCTTGTTTTATGATTATATAAGCAAAAGTAATAAAGTTAGATGAATTTTCTCCCTTAACTTTGTATTTATTAGCTGCAGTAATAAGTCCTACATATCCGCTTTGAATTAAATCATCTAATTCAAGTAACTTATTAATATTTCTATATTTATATGCCAACTTTCTAACTATACCTTCATTATTCTCTATCAGCCCCTCTAAGACTTGTTTATCTCCATTTTGATATAATGTAACTAATTCTTCATTGCTCATATTCTCAGCTCCCTTATATTCTGTTCTTATATGGTACGGTTAAAAGCAATCAAAATAAAAAGCCATAGGATAGATAACAAAGTCAATTTAAATGACCTTGATAAATATTCCCATGGTTTTTAATCACCTTCCCACTTATATGTGAGGGTACTACATAATATTAAGTTTTACTTTTATTTAGGTATCAACTTTAACAATACCAATTATTTATTGTGGTTACTATATTAATTTTATAAGTAACCACATAATTATTCATCTATTAGACCTTTATCTTTTAACGCTTTTAGAACTTCATAAGCTTCTCTATGATATTGAGGAAATAGAAAGTGTTCATAAACAAAATTAGCATTATCCTCTTGGAGCATTTCATTAATTTCTTGCACATTCAGTTTATCAAGTTTAGGCGTAATTCCTACTCCAGGACCATATTCAGCAGTATAGCATTGTTCCCACATCCAATAGAGAAAATATATCCTTTTTACTGCAATGGCATATTTCTCTTGTCTCATGTGTTTTGGTCTATCAGGAATGTTACTTATAATATCATACATACTATATTTTGTGTTCGTCTTTAAATAGTCCATCAATCTTCTTGCCTTATATATTATTACATTTTTTACATCACCATCATATAGGTTAGTTCTTTGTCTATAAACATTAACACTAATACACGCTCTGCAAGTAAATTTTAATTCATCTTCTACAAAATAAAGGTTTTGCCTTTTATGTCCACAATCAGAACACTTAAAGAACTTTTTATATCCAAATCCTGTTTTTTGTTTAACTATATCAATGTTCTGTAATTCAGTTAATACATACCTATTATTTGTTTGAATGTATTCTTGCTTATATATAAAGAATTTATTTAAGTTAGTTTTGTAAATCAGCATTATATTTATGGCTTTTCCCCACTGAGTAACTTGGTTCTTATACATATTGTCTTCTTCATAGTCCCTTATGTCCACGTACAAAAAAATCACCTCTTTTGACCTAAATACTAAGTATTTCAATATAATAAATAATATAACGTTCCATTAGTACTACATATAATTATACTCCTTAAATATCAATATATCATCGCATAAGTTATGTGTAACGTTGCACTTTTAAAACTGTAACGTTACATTAAAAAGGGTGCAACATTGCGTTTTGTAAAGGGTGCATTTTGTGTACATACTTTTTACAGAGTACTCTGTATTTTTATGTAGTACTCCATTGTTGTACAACATTGAATACAACAATAGAAAAACCTTTTAGACCATAATTTCAATACTTGATAAATGTCTAAAATAGTGTGACCTAATTGTGATATAGATTTTATATAAATTTCTCTTTGTATTTTCTTTTTGGGGTTTAATTTTAGTCGCACTCCTTTCGCACTTTCAGTATGATTTTCCCCTTATAAACATCCCTTTATTTCTTAGTGAACGTTCCCTATTTTAATGGAACGTTTTTAACGGATCGTTCCTATTGATTATTTAGTAACGTTATTATTGAATAAATTGATATTTACACTTTGGCTCTCCTCATTTGCTTTTGCTTTGTTCTTCCAATATCTATCTTGCATTGCTTTGACCTTGTCCTTATTTTTCTTACGCCATTCTCTCATATAAGCGTTCTTTTCTGCTCTTGCCTTTTCTTCCATGTGTATTCCACCTTTCTATTATTAAATAAAAAAAACATGAGAATAAATAACTTGGTGACTTAAAATCACTCAGTTAAATATTCCCATGGCCATTAAAGTTCTAATGCCTTCCACCATTACTAGTAGGGTACTTAAATATTAAATTAATCTTTATCTTTGTCTTTATTATATCATATATCTACTGTAAAGAGGTATATATTTCCCCTCTTTATTATCAATTTTACCTCTTATGTGCGAACCAGTAATATATAAGAAAGCGAATTCTGAAATGCTTTCAGCAAATCTATTTTACTCATGTTTTTTTGCTTGTTATTTTCGATTTTTGGGCGATATTTGCGATTTTACGGAGCATTTTTTGATTTTGCAAGCAAAAGTGTCACTTATCGGTGCTATAGATGGAACGAGCGGTATAAATAGTCGGAGCAATCGTCAAAACTACTCTATAAGGAAAGCGTTTTTTGAATTGCTTTTGCATGGTCAATTTAAAATGAAAAACTCAGTGGTTTTGAATCACCTGTTTTTATATTTAGGTGTCGACTTAACCGATACCTAGGCCTAATAGATTTGAAACATTATATGTAAATTCCGTTATGTCTTTGAACCATAGCGACTTATTTCGTTCCAACAGCTATTATATTTTTGTTATCCTTCAAAAGGATTGGCTATAACGCGGACTAACTATAATCCCCTTACGGTGATTCAAAATTACTGTTATATTATATCCCCCAATTCTCTTTCAACTTATTTAAGAACTTCATCCCTGCTCCATCATCTTTAGTTACATCTGGATGAAGTTTTGCTGCTCCTGCTCTATATATCTTTTTTAAATATTCTTTTTGTTCACCTGTGTAGTTACTCTGTTTAGTATTGAAGCAACTACTAAAATCATAATTGCTATTGTAGTTACTTTGATAATTTTTGTAGTAACTACGTTGTTGCTCTTGTGTTGCTTCATATTGTTTCTTAAATATCTGGAACTTTTCATTTTCTCTTAATACCCCAAATATATCATAATAATGATCATAGGTATCCTCGCCATATTTTTTCTCAAATTCTGATTTATTATCTATATGCTTCTTAATTATTTTTTCATGTTCACTATGAACTTTGTATTCTTCTGTTTGGTGATATTCTTCTTCTATCTGCTTTATTAATGGATCTAATTTTAAATATATTAGATTGTATATAGTTTCCTGGTCTATATTTAATTCTTCTGATAGTCTTTCTATTTTCCTACTAGCACAATCATATAAACTAAATTGAATCACATCATAATAACTCATAGTGCATACACACCACTGTTTCTTTTTAACATTACCATTTTCCCTATAACTATGATGTATACTTATCTTATAAGCCTTCTTTATAGACCTTTCAAATCTACCACCAGTATACCTATAGTTATAACCTCCAATATCTTCACCATTAAAGGTCCATTCATTTTTATACGCCTCAAGTTCCTTATATTCTCCATAAGTATTTTCTTTCTTCAACTCTATTTCCTGAATAACACAATACAATTTAATCACTTCCTTTGTGGTTACTTCAATATTAAACATAGTAACTACATATTTCTTTAAATTGAAGAGGTTCCTATCTAATAGTAGGTAACCTCTTCATCAGCAGTAACTAACCTTAACATTGTTGTAATCCCCTAAATGTTAGTCCTGATTTTAACTTATTTTTATTTCACTTGATGAAACTATTAGTAAATACAAAAACATTTGATAATTAATTCCTAATTAGATACTACAGCAATCGCACCACCTAATTGATCTATAGTTTCAAAATTTAGATACCAGTCATTTCCTCGTGTATCTCCAACATAATTTATTTTTATAACTCTGTAGATACCATCTTTATCAAGTGACCTAAACAATGTTTGAGAGTCATTGGAATTGGTTTGGTTATTTGCACTTGGGAACTCTCCCCCATCTGCCTTAATCATGCTTTCTGGTCTACCTATTTTATAATCTCCATAGATAGGTTCATACATAACTTGGTCTTTTGGTGCTATTCCATCTTTACCTCTTGCTGCATATACATCATTATTACCAGCGTAAATTGCTATATGACTACAGTTGCCATCTCTAAACCAAAAGACTAAATCTCCTGCTTTGGCTTCATTTGTATTTGGTATAGTCATTCCTTTTGCTTGGACTTGTACCCATTGATTGGTGGTTATATCTAATAAATCTAACCCAGCAGTCTCATAACAATGCTTAGCAAATAAAGAACAATCATAGTAAGTCACTCCGTTGACTGTTTGACCTCTGTATCCTTGTTCTTGACTATATTGGACCTTAGGATCATCACATAGTCTTTTCGCCTCTGCTATTATTTTATTTCTAGCATTTGAATTGCCCCCTGCCACCGTTGAATCACTTGTCGTAGTTCCACCTATAGGTACAGTATTAGAACCATTTATATCAATCTTCTTTGCTCTCACTTCACTATTGTCTATATGAATAAGGCTATTTAACTTTATTTGTGGGTTTAATAAGCATTGTCCAGATATTCCGTAGTCTGTTTGAGTTGGTGTTCCAATTAATCCACTCTTAGGGCTCAACTCAAATATTTCACCCTCGGGCAATTCATCTAAACTTATTAAATTTAAACATCCATCATCCATATAGTAATGAAGACCATTGCTTTTAGCTATTTGTCTTAAATAATCACTAGACTTTCCGAAAAAACTTTTCCCCTTGTAAGTGTTTGTCCATTCAGCTTCTCTGAAATACTCCCTATATTAATTGGTGATTGTGCTTTATTCACTATATGTTCTACTATACTTCTTGCAGTTTGTCCTTTTACTATAGAAAAATTAGCTATATCGAAATTAATAGCTCTGTCTGAATCTAAAGCTATTATAGTAAGCTTGAATGTTGTTCCATTCTCTCTGTCTCTAATAGTTTGCAATATATCCCCATCAAAGATTAACCCGAACTGTGAGCCTTCATATCCTGCTTCTACAGTTACCCTCTTACCATTCATCATAATCGTGTTTTCTGTTTTAGCATTTAGATTGTAAATTGATATTTCACTTGAATTTGGTTCCATTTGTATAGTTTTAGTAATATTGAATGTACACCTTAAGTCAGATACATCTAATCCATCTCCATTTGAATCACTCACTGTAATTCTGTACCTTCTACCAAATAGCAAATCACCTGTTTTTTCGCTTCCTTGTACTACTTCATAATTTGTTGCTTCTACCGTTATGGCATCAGACTGACTATTAGCACTATCTCCAGTAGGAGTAGTTCCTGTATATTGACTAAAATATTTATTTGCTTGTTCTTGTCTTGTTCCTAGCATAGGAGTTCCTGCTCTCTCCCATAAAGTACAAAAGGCTTCTGTTAAATCATCAACGCTTCCATTACCTTTTAAAAAATTATCTAAAGACATATTTCCTCTAGTACTCCATTGTAAAGTTCCTCCTGTTGCGGATGTGTTTTCTCCTGTTAGTTCAGACCAAAAGAAATCTAATTGATGCTGTAAGTCTGTTCCATATGCTCTTAATTGTGTTTTCCTTTCGTAACTCCACTGAAATAAACCATAACCTTCGCCGCTTCCTTCTTCGACTTCATCCACTTTGAATCTAGATTCTTGATAAATATTTCCCATTATTGCTGCTGCACTTTTTTCTGGCAATCCTTTTCCCCTTAGAAAGTTCCACACCGTTTCTTCTATGCTCATTACTTTATCATCTCCTAATTTCGTCTCTATATTAGGACCATACAGAACATTTTAACCATTAGATATATAAATTATCATGCAAAATTAAAATACCTGTATGTGCCTTATTCTTAACTTATTTTCTTATAGATTGTTGCTATAATTTCCTTATCTTCTCCAACAACGCAATATACCCCTTTGTCTGCCCTCTTAAGTTTATAAGTAGTTTCATTGTCTAATATATTCTTTTGCTTTAACTCATTTATAAAGGCTCCTTGGTAACCTCTTATAAGTTCATTTTGAGTCAATTCCTGAATTACTTTTTCAGCACTTATAACATTTCCTTCACTATCAAAGGTTGTAGATATCATTGCATCTTCGAATAATTCTTCTAATACATTATCCATATCTGCTCTAGCCTTTGGATTCTCATTAATCGCCTTCCACATATAAGTACTAATACAATTAAATAATGGCATTTCCCAATCCGGACAATCTATAAAGTCTCTGCTCCTGCCTTTTCGCCACCTATACTCTACATGATGTATGATAAAACTGTCTGTTAGCGACCTTGTCCCAGTTTCTTTTTTATTGTAGAATTCTTTAATTCTTTTTGCCTGGCTATATGATCCACTTAATAACTGAATTATTTCCTGTTCTGAAAAATATTTATCTATTAAAGGAATATAAGCATCTATTAATCCCTCACCACAACTCATAATGTAATCTTCAATCTTACTAATAATATCTTTAATTGATTTTATATAAGCTTCAGATTCAATCTTGTATTTTTCTGCTACATCTGATTCTATAATTCTTTTTGCTGCCCTTATTTCAGAATAATAATAATCTAACTCTTTATATCTCTTTATTAGTGATCTTTTTACTTTAATTAAACTATTGCTTATATATAATCTGTCATTCCCTTGCATTTTCCCCTTAAGCATTCTTATAAATCTTTCTGTTTGTAAACCTGGCTTTTCTTTTAACATTTGTTCTGTTGATATTTCAAGTCTAACTTTTCTTTCTGCTGCTAATTCTTCTTTATTTTTAAATTGTGTAATCATAATTTGCCTCCAATTATTCAACATTTACATAAATTCTATAATATTGACCACTCTTATATGGTTCACTTATTTTTTTAACTTTTGCTCCAGCTAATATAATATCTATCATTCTTAGTTTTTCTTCTTCTGTCTCATACCTAATTTGTAACTTTATCATGTGCAACACCATCCTTGTTTCGTAATCTTCTTTTTATCTTCAAAATTACTCTCCTCATTTTCTTTACACCTCTCTTTTAACTTCTCCAATAACCTTATGAGTTCTAATTCCATCTCCAATATTGAGTCCATCCCTTAGATCTCCTCTTTTAACCCTATATACCCAATTACATCATCATATTCATTTTTAAGTTTATAGCACCATTTAAACTTAGCTATTATATTATCTGGTCTTCTAACTGGTTTAATCTTATCTATAAATACATCCACATTGCCACATTCAAAGCTTATTTCTAAGAAAATATCTTCCATTTCAACAACTCTAGTAACTTCACTTTTTATGAATAAGTTAGATTTATAATAATAAAATGTGCCTTGTTGTAATTGCTCTTTTATTTTTTTAATATTTATTTCATTCATACCCAAACCCTCCATTAATAAAATTTCATTCCATGAGTAAGGTCTATTAGAAAGTTTAAATTTGAAGTCCCACAGTCAACACCCTTTTTAAAGTAATGTCTTATTTCAATACAATCACGTTCAGTTTCTTTAGACTCCCATTCATCTACCAAGTGATGATGTTCTGATGGTAACAATTCATATAATTTGCGTTGTATCTCATCAGTTTCTTCCTCGATTTTTTTATATCGCTTTAAATCATCCATGCCTTTTAAATTTTCATTTTGTACATGGTTAAATTCATTATTTATAATGTTATCTATTAATTTCTTTGTTTCTTCTAATTTCATAATTGTACCTCCCATAAATTCATCTTTTTTTTAGTTGTTGACTTTTGGGAGTTACTGAGATACTCTTAAATTGAGTTTTTAGTAGAGTTCTTAGTAACTCTTTAGGTAATAGGTATTCCCGTACTTATTACCCTTTGTGATGAATGTTTAATTATGTTCATCGCTTTTTTATTTCTTCTATAATTTTTTCTTTAACTTCAATAGGCAACTTTTTATAATCAATAACAATAGCTGAATCATACCTTAAGTCATTAAATTTTCTACGTGCAAATATTGCATCATTATGAAGATTCTCTAATAACTTAAATTCTTCTGGAATATTCTTAAATTCATATTCTTTGCTTATTTCTGTACCATTTTCCTTAACAATCCTTAAAGAGCGTTTTCCATCTCTGCTTCGACTATATATCATCTCTTTTACATTAAACATTTAATTTCCACCTTTCATTCTATAGTTATTTTCAACCCCAGAAATTTCGCATAGATAGTTCTGTGACATCTCTTTTATTCGCCCACCTATTGCCTTATCAATATCAATCAGATCTTTTAGTAAATATTCACTGCTAAACATCATAGGCAAATTATTTATATATCTGTAATTAACAATTTCACTCATGATTCTTAGGTCACTTTCTGTATATCCATTTTTAAATAGATCATCAACTGCAAGTATTTCAGCATTTTTATATTTTCTAATAATTCTTTGGTATACTTCACCATTTAAAACATTTTGCTTTAATTCTGTAATCGCATCTATATAACTCATATAAACAACTTTTACACTTTGCTTGCTTACAAAATTATTAATTAAAGCAACCAATAAATGCGTTTTACCCACTCCACTATCCCCTAATAAAGCCAATGAGTTATTGCCTTGATCTTTGATTCTGTGAAATGATAAATAATAACTTGTGGAAGTATCTTTCATTTTTTTCACTTGAGGATTCCATGTCTCAAAATCTTTAAATGATTTTTTAATAGCATTTGGTCCAATTCCTGTTGCTGCTAATTGCTCTATTATTATTTGTGATTTATTGCAATCACATTGAGTATATGAATTCTTTGAATTATTGAATATCCATCCTGTATCATTACATAAAATACATTTAGTCGATTCCAAGGTCTGCAAGTTCTTCATTTGTGTAATGTTTGAATTCTCGTTCGGGCAATTCGATTCTAATTTTCTCGCTATCCTTGTTAAACACGCCCCGATCTCTTTTGGTATATCTGCTGGTATTTGCATTATGTTCACGCTCCTTTTTCCATGATTCATAATTAGTCTTGTTGCTTCCTTCCGCCATAAATGTGCTTATTCCATTTTTTCTATTAAGAAAATCAACTAGGCTCCATTTGTAATTAAAATAAAATTCACTTTCTAGCATTTCACTGTAAATAGATATAGCCTGTACTATTTCACTATCTGAATATTCCTTTAAAACTTTTTCTATTGCTCTTTCCATTTCTTTAGTTAACGACTTATGAACTATTATTTTTTTACTATTCCAATGACTATATATATTATTAGATATTATACTTAGATTAATATACTTAGATGATTGCTCCTTTTTCTTCTCCTCATTCTTCTCCTTATAGCTCCCCTTTTGTTCTCCTTCACCACTTTCAAAGCTAGTATTTTCAAGGCTCTTTTCTTCTCCTACTATTCTCTTAATATTCTCCTCATTATTCTCTTTTTTCTTCTCCTCAAATCTTGCTAAAAAATATTTGCTACAAGTTCCTCTTTTTCCTCTTTCAATCTGGATAATGACAAGTTTTTTCTTTGATAATTCATTAATAGCTCTCTCCATTTGTTTCTTAGTAAAACCTAATCTATTACCCCAGCTATTGTAATCAAATCTAAATTCACCTGGATTTAATCCTTCATATTCATTATCCGAAAAATTTGTTCTATACTCACATTCCATATATACATCAAAAATATAATTCAAATCAGTATATCTATATTCTGCTCGTATTTCTCTTTCAGTTGCATTCACTGCCTCACCTACTTTATCTAAATGCCTTCTTAAAGAACATCATGCCATTAAATGAAGGTCGCTTGTTAAGTTCCTTACAATACTCTATATACTTGTCCAGTAGTTTTAAACTCATACTTATCACCTCTTATAATCCAATAATATTATTTAGGCTGCTAGCCACACTTTTGAATGCATGTATTTGTGTTTCTAATGATTTAAGTTTCCCCTTAAGCTCTGCTATCTCTAAATCTTTCTTAAGGCTTTCATCATTAGTCTCAATTCCTAAGTATCTATCAACTTCTGATTTTTCAATTAAATATTCAGTCCCACTCTTAGTTGCTTTAATCTTTCCAGTTCTTATTTCATTTCTTACTGTTGTTGCTGGTTTGTTTATCATTTCAGCAACTTCTCCAACTTTATACACTAATGCTGTTCTACTCATTGATATACCTCCTATTAAATTTATAGGCGTTGCACCTTATATTATGTAAATACTAGGTTGTCATTTTAAATTTGCATGTTATATATATCTGAATTTTATAGATATGATTTGATTATCTTTTTACTTTTTACAAAGTATATCTTGAAAAATATATTTTTCTAAAAATGTATTTAAAATTTTTTTATTTTTATATTTTCTATGATTTATTCATAGCATAACTTGATTTTTATAAAAAATAGAATTAATAAAAAGTTTTTTATTTTTCTTCATCAGAAAAGAATAATTCTTCTATTAGAACATTAAAATATTTAGATAATCTAAAAGCGTATTCTACATTCGGAACGCATTTAGTATTCATTATTTGATAAATAGTTGTTCTTCCAATGCCTGTTTCTTTTGCAACTTCTTCGATATTAGCATTATTTTCAGCTATTAGCTTTTTTAAATTGTTTTTCATTTTCTCACCTTCCTTTAATCGGATTATACCATATTCCGAATACCAAACAACAAGTTCAGAACACCATTTTCACACATTAACTCTTTTTCTCTTGATTATTCTTCATTTTACTAACTATTATATATTTTCTGTTTATTTTTCCGAATATTGAATTATAATAATATTAAGAGGAGGTTTTAATGTGAATAAATTAGGTGCAAAAATAAAAAAATTACGAACAGAAAAAGGCTGGTCTTTGGATGAATTAGCTTCTAAGAGCGGAATCGCAAAAACAACAATATGGGGAATCGAAAAAGGTTCTCAGCCGTCTTACGATAAAATCAATAAACTAGCTCGAGCCTTCGGAATATCTTCATTAGATTTTTTAGCTGATGACGAACATACTCCCGAGCAAGAAAGCTTTGACTATGTCGCTTCGGAAGAATTCAGACTAATAACCGCAACTCATATTGCAGAATCTGTTATGAATGAAATGGAATTTATAATTCCTTTTATAGAGTACATTAATAAGAAAAAATTGAAATCCAAATACAATGTAAGGGAGTTAATTGGCTGCAAGTTCGAAGATCTGGTAGTTGACAATAATTATTTAACAAATAAAAATTATAATGATTTAATGTCACTACTAGTTTCTATAATAGATAATAGACTTCTCAGGTATGAGAGTAGTATGAAAGCAAATAAAGAAGAAGATGACTAAATTAATAATTAAATATTCTAAACTATATTTTATGCATACTAGAAAGTAGTTACTAATCATTTATTTACAGTACCTACAGCCAAGTAAATAATATTTACCTAGTCAAATAAATATCATAGAGGAGGTTTTAATATATGTTATGGAATGAAGTAAGAAAAACTTACCCAAATAAATGGATTGTATTTGATAGTTTAAAGCAACACGAGGACGATAACAAATTAATTGTTGAAGACTTAGCAATATTAGAAGTATTTTCAGATTTAAACATAGCTTATAAATATTATTGTAATCTTCATAAACAAGATAAATCACGTAAATTGAATATTGGTGATACACGCAAAGAGAATCTTGAATTTAAAATTGAAAGGATTGGATTAATGAGATGATAAATTTAAGATATCAACATAAATTATTATTTTGTTCCTTGAATCTTACTATTGATAATCAACTATTACATTTAGAAAATGTATTATTAGATACTGGCTCAGCTACTACCTTAATTAATAGTGATTACATTCACTTTGATGGTAATGAGGAACTTGTTAATGTTCATGGCGTTGGTGGTTATGAATCTGTTTTAATGAAACCATTTAGAAGTATTAGTATTAATGATTCTACTGTACACGATGTTTTATTATGTGTTGGTGAAATGGATTATGGAATCCATATTGATCTACTCATAGGATTAGATTTATTGAAAACACTTAATGCTGATATTAGTATTAAAAATATGTGCCTAGAATTTTCAAATTATTAAAATTTCAAAATAGATTGGCTTAAAATTCATTTTAGAAAGGTAAATATTATGAATGAAATAAAAGAATATAATTTTAAGAAGGTGACTTCATGGCTAGTTATAAGCAATTATCCAAGTATAACTGGAAAGTAGATATCCCTTTAGGATATGAGAATGGTAAAAGAAACAGAGTTATAAAGCAAGGCTTTAAAACTAAAAAAGATGCTGAAAAGTTTGCTGCGGAAACCTTGGCACAAAAGAACAGAGGTTACATTGCTTCTACAGAAAGTAATATAATTTTTAAAGATTTTATAAATAAATGGTTTAATGAATATAAAATAAATACAATCAGCACTAATACAATAACTAATTATAAATCAAGAATAGATACTCATATAATCCCTAAATTAGGTCATCATAAACTAAATAAGATTACTAATATAATTATCCAAGATTTTTATAACAGCCTTATTAATGAAGGTGCTAAGGCTTCTAGTGCTAAAAAGATTATGGAAACATTAAATAATTGTTTAAAATATGCGCAAAAAAATAAATTAATCTATACCCTTCCTACAGATATCGAAAGAGTTAAAGTTGAAAAATCTAAAGTTGAGTTTTGGAACCAGGATGAAATTGACTTTTTCCTAAATGAAATAGAAGACTCATATCTTTATACTCCAATTTTAATCGAAATATTTACCGGTTTAAGAATTGGTGAATTATGCGGCTTAAGATGGTGTGATATTAATTTTGAAACCAAATATTTAAATGTTACGCACCAGGTTATATATGATAGAACCACTAAGGCGTTAATATTTACAGATAAGTTGAAGACACCAACAAGTTACAGAAAAATGAGTTTACCTGAAATATTAATTGATCACTTACAAAATATTAAAGGAGAGGCTCTTAAAACTGATTTTGTAGTATTAAGCAGAGAAGGATCTATGTGTAATCCTAGAAACTTATCAATGAATTTTACTGGAGAGATTTCAAAATATAAAAATTCATTAATCGGTAAGAAAAAGTTACACCCAAATAAAGATATAGAAAACTACATGCAGCTAAAGCAAATAACATTTCATGCTCTTAGACATACCCACGCAACTTTATTAATCTTTAATGGTGAAAATATTAAGGTTGTATCTGAAAGACTTGGTCATAAAAATATATCCGAAACATTAGATACTTATACTCATGTAATGGATGATATGAGAGATAATACTGCAGAATTACTTGATAATATATTTAAATACAAACCTCTTCCTAAAGATAATAAAGAAATTTAATTTATAGTCACTTACGGTCATCATTTTATGTGAAATAAACTTTTGGTCATCTTTTCGTCACCTTTTGAGCAAACAAAAACGACTTAACCCTTGTAGTTAAGCCGTTTGTTATTGTACATTGGTACTCCCAGCGGGAATCGAACCCACATCTATCCCTTAGGAGGGGATTGTT
>ERZ1036424.250-NODE-250-length-31890-cov-4.051233_pt1 | contig 31890 bp, 37 predicted proteins | sample MGYA00514221_ERZ1036424 | MGnify/ENA primary metagenome ERZ1036424 (study PRJEB33795, sample SAMN09464939) | human gut metagenome | host: Homo sapiens | place: USA: Stanford, California | collected 2016-11 | study: EMG produced TPA metagenomics assembly of the... | reverse complement strand
AAGTAGATTTATTACATGGAGATTGTAGTAAAGCAGAGAAAATACTGAATTGGAAAAGAAATGTAGATTTTAAAGGATTAATATCAATGATGGTTGATTCAGATATGAAAGAAATTGCAGGAATATCTACAAGTGAGTACTTGATTAAGAAAGAAGTAGCAATTGAGAGAAAATGGTTGTTAGAATAAAATTAAATAAGGAAGTATTAGTTATGAATTTAGATTCTAAAATATATGTGGCAGGACATAAAGGACTAGTAGGGTCCGCTATAGTTAGAAATTTAGAGAAACAAGGATATAAGAATTTGAGTTTAAAGAGTCATAAAGAATTAGATTTAATAAATCAAGAAGCAGTGAATAAGTTTTTTAAAGATGAAAAACCAGAGTATGTATTTTTAGCAGCTGCGAAAGTTGGAGGAATAAATGCCAATGAAAGTTATCCAGCTGATTTTATATATGATAATATAATGATTCAAAGTAATGTAATTAAAGCAGCTCATGATAATAAAGTAAAAAAACTTTTATTTTTGGGAAGTTCATGTATATATCCAAAGTTTGCAAGTCAGCCTATAAAAGAAAATGAATTATTAACTGGGGTGTTAGAATCAACAAATGAGGCCTATGCTATTGCTAAAATTTCAGGGCTTGAAATGTGTAAGTTTTTTAAAAGGCAATACAAAGATAATTTTATAAGTTGCATGCCAACAAACCTTTATGGACCTAATGATAATTTTGATTTAAATACATCTCATGTAATGCCAGCACTTATAAGAAAAATCCATGAGGCTAAAATGAATAATAGTAATCAAGTAGAAGTTTGGGGAACAGGAAAACCATTAAGAGAGTTTTTACATGTTGATGATATGGCAGATGCATGCATATTTTTAATGAATAATTATGATGGAGAAGAGCATGTTAACATAGGTACAGGTGAAGAATTATCAATAAAAGAATTGGCATTATTAATAAAAGAAATAGTTGGTTATAATGGTGAAATATTTTTTAATTCTAAAATGAAGGATGGAACTCCAAGAAAAGTATGTGATATAAGTAAATTGACAAGCCTAGGCTGGAAACATAAGATAGAATTGTTTTCTGGAATAGATCAAGTATATAGATGGTATCAAGAAAAATGCAAAAATAGAGATCTTTAGATTAATAGTTTTCTTATTTCAATAGTGATATTGTATTTAGTTAAACTTATTGAGTGGAAAGAAAAATATCAATATAACTTAAAAGAATGTTTATTATTAAAAGGGGAAAATCAATGAAAGTATCAATAATAACTGTATGTTTAAACAGTGAAAAATATATAGAAAAAACTATTAAATCAGTATTAGAACAGACTTATAGGAATATAGAATATATAATAGTTGATGGAATGTCTACGGACAATACTTTAAATATAGTAGAACAATATAAGCCATTATTTGGAGAACGTTTAAAAATTATTAGTGAAAAAGATAATGGCTTATATGATGCAATGAATAAAGGAATAAAATATGCAACAGGAGAGCTAATAGGTATAATAAATAGTGATGATTGGTATGAGCTTGACGCAGTGGAAAATGTCATAAAAATTTATAAGGAAAATAAAAATTCTGTTATATATGGAGTTATGCTTTATAGAAGAAATGAAAAAATTTCTAAAATACAAATTACAGACTATAAAGAATTAGGAAATATGATGATAAACCATCCAACAGTTTTTATTCCTAAAAAAATATATGATAAAGTAGGTGAATTTAACACTAAATTTAAACTTGCTTCTGACTATGAATTGATGCTTAGAATGTTAAATGAAAATATATCATTTAGGCATATCTCTAAAATAATAGCTAATTTTAGAGAAGGTGGGCTTTCAACTATTTTAGCAGAGCAATGTGAAAATGAAGCTATGGAAATTAAGAAAAAGTACGGGTATGGAGATAAGCCATATAGTATAGATGTTAATATGAATATCAAAACTAGATTTTTTTGGGGAAAATTGATAGAAAATATTAATAAATATAATGAAATTTATATTTATGGAAGTGGTACACATACAAAAGTTTTAATTGAGTATCTTTCTAAAAATTCCAATATTATAATAAAGGGAATTATAGATAAGAATGTTAAAGAACAAGATAGAACATTTTTAGAATATAAAAAATATAATATTGAAGAAATCATAGATGATGCAAAAGCAATTATAATTTCTTCAATAACATATGAATATGATATTTATGAAAGAATAAAGAAATTCAAAGATAAGATAGATATTATTAGAATATATGGTGCGGATACAGTAGAAGAAGCCAATAATTTAATAAAAGAATTGAGGATAATATAAAACAAAGTATTTATTCTTATAAAAAAGAGAGGCAATTAATGAAAGTATCAATAATAACAGTATGTTTAAATAGTGAAGAGTATATAGAGAAAACTATTAGATCAGTATTAAATCAAACATATGATGATATAGAGTATATAATAGTTGATGGAATGTCAACTGATAATACATTAAATATAATAGAACAATATAAGCCATTATTTGGAGAACGCTTAAAAATTATTAGTGAAAAAGATAATGGATTGTATGATGCAATGAATAAAGGAATAAAATATGCCACAGGAGAATTAATAGGTATAATAAATAGTGATGATTGGTATGAATTTGACGCAGTTAAAAATGTAGTCAAAGAATATTTAAAGGATAGAAATTCAATAATATATGGAGCTATGTTATTACGAATAGAAGATGAAATTTCAGGAATTCAGATAAGGCAACATAGTGAATTAAGTAATGGTATGATAAGCCATTCTACTGTTTTTGTACCTAAAGAAGTATATTTAAAAATTGGTACGTTTAATACTGGATTAAAACTTGCAGCTGATTATGATTTAATGCTTAGAATGTTAAGTGAAAAAATAAATTTTAAATATATTCCTAAAATTATAGCTAATTTTAGAAAAGGTGGAATATCAACAAAATTTGCTAGAATATATACTAATGAATCAATAATGTTAAAAAAAATATATGGATATGATTTAGAGGCATATTCTGTTAATCCTAAAAAAAATAGCCAAGCAAAATTTTTTTGGAATGTTTTGATAAAAAAATTATGTAAGTATAAATATGAAAATTTATACATATATGGAATAGGAAGTCATACAGAAGAACTATTAAACTATATAAAATCAAATTCATCAATTAAAATAAAAGGAATTATAGACAAAGAAAAAAAAATATTTGAAGAAGTTAAGTATGGATACAATGTTTTTAAATTAGAGGAAGTTTCTAATAAAGCTGATGCAATAATCATATCCTCTGAGTCATATGAATACATTATATATAAAAGGATTAAATATTTGGAAAATAAGTTGGATATATATAGGATTTATGGTGCTGATAGCGTAGAGGAGGCAAATGAGCTTATAAAGGATTTTAAAATAGATAAATAGTAATTGGTCATATGGTGAATTTAAGTAAATAAAAAAATCTATTGATTATTAATATTTTTGATTAAATTATTCATTTAATCAAATTTTATAGTTGTTTATATAAAGATGAGGAAATCTTAATAGCTTAACAGAGATAACAAAATATAGGGGAAAAATAATAATGATTAATATAGTAGTATTTGGAACTGGAAAAACAAGACAAGTAATAGAAAGTGGATTAAATAGCCATGTTAATATAGTTGCATATTTGGATAATGATTCAGATCGATGGAATAAAACATTGAATGATAAAAAAATTCTTTCGCCTAAACAAATATTTTTATTAGATTATGACTACGTTGTTATAGCAAGTCAATTTGATGAAAGTATATATATGCAATTGTTAGAACTTGGTATTAATAATGAAAGAATATTTCGATTTAATTTATTTTGGATTTTTTATTGGAATGGAATAAAATATAATTTAAATAATCTAATGTCTTATGAGGACATTGAAGTTTTAGTTACTGGTATTTCATATGCTCAAAAAGGAATCAATGCACAAGAATTAAAAAAGAATACATATAATTTAGCCTGTTCTAATCAAGATTTGTATTATGATTATAACTTAATAAAATGGTTATTGGAAAATAATTATGGAAAATTAAATAAACTTAAATATACAATAATAGGCTTATCATATTATTCTTTTCAATATGATTTATCTTTATCATCTATGAAATATAAGAGTCTGTTATATTATGAGGCAATAGGAATTGAACATAATTTTAAAAAACTTGATATTTTATTAAGTAATAAAATAATTGCAAAAAATATTGCAGAAGAAATATTTAAATTTAATTCTAATGGAGGAATACAGATAGATTGGATGACAAATAAAGAAAATTTGTATAGCTTAGATGAACATAAAGGAAAGATACAGGCAGAAATTGATTGTAATAAAAATTATCCCAAAACAGTAGAAGAGAATATAAAAATTTTTGATGAATATTTAAATTTATTAGAAAAGCATAATATTAAGCCTATTGTTATGGTTGCTCCAGTTTCTAAATATTATTCAAAGTATTTTTCAAAAAGAATTAAAGATGAATTTATGGAGATTATAGATGAAAGAAGAGATAGATTTCAGTTTATAGATTGCTTTGATAGTAAATTATTTGATGATTCAGATTTTTTTGATGTATCTCATCTAAATCCAAGGGGAGCTAGTAAGTTTACTAAAATTTTAAATGATTTAATTGAATGGTAACTATAAAGTTGTACAAAGTGATTTAATAATTATCTTTGTACAACTTTTTATATACCTAAAATTTCAAAAATTAAAGGAAGTCATTTTTTTATCGAAATCTATAGTATATAATTTATAATAGTATATATTCATAATGTAAATTATATATTACAAATCTAGTGTAATTCGGATAAGATAAATTTTGATGAAAATGTTTTGATTTTGGCAATTACATAAATTGATTAATATATAACAAGAGCATATTTAAGGGAGGAACATATGAACATAGGTATAATTTTAGCTGGTGGAAAAGGTACAAGAATGGGAAACATAGACAAACCTAAACAGTTTATAGAGGTCTATGGAAAACCACTTATAATATATACATTAGAAGCTTTTGAATATAGTGAAAACATAGATGAAATACTTATTGCATGTCATGAAGATTGGATAGAGCAAGTGACAATATGGTGCAGAAAATATGAAATGACAAAAGTAAAATATATAATTAAGGGTGGAGAAACAAGGCAAGAATCAACATATGTTTCACTAAACAAATTAAAAAATATTTGTAGTGAAGATGACATTGTTGTTGTTCATGACTCAGCTAGACCATTAATTACAAATCAAATAATAAAGAGAAATGTAGAAAATGCTAAAGAGTATGATGCAGTAGACACTGTTATTCCTTGCGATGATACAATTATTAAAAGTATAGATGATAAAAAGATAGATAGTGTACCTGTTAGAAAAGAATTATATGTAGGACAAACTCCACAAAGCTTCAAGTTTAAATTAATATTAGATGCTCATAATAATGCAACAAATAATGACATTTACAATGCAACAGATGATTGTCAGTTAGTATTGAAATATGGAAAAGATGTTCATTTAGTAGAAGGAGATAAATTAAATTTAAAAATTACTAAATTTGAAGATTTAACATTATTTAAAGCAATATTAAAAGCAGGCAAAATAGGAGGTTAATAAATAATGTTATCTAGAAGCTTTAAGGTTGTTGCACCAGAAGTGTTTGAATTATACATAGAAGACATAAATATAAAAGAAGATGAAGCACTAATAGAAATTAATAAAGCAGCTATTTGCAAAGCTGATATAAGATATTATAAAGGGAAAAGAGAAGAAAGGATATTAGGGTTAAAATATCCTTTGAGCTTAATTCATGAAGTAACTGGAACTGTAATTAAAGATAACACTAATAGTCTAAAGCAAGGAGACAAGGTTGTACTAGTGCCTAATATATTGGAAAATCATGATGATTTATCTAGAGAGCAACTTAAGGTTTGTGGAAATAAGTATCTAGGAGAAAATTATTGTAATGAATCAGAATTCTGTTCAAGTAGTAGAGATGGATTTTCTAAACAATTTGTAGCAATAAAAGCAATAAATGCAATAAAAGTTGGGCATAATATTTCAGATAATATTTTAGTATTTTCAGAACTTATTTCAGTTGCAATTTCAGCAATAAGAAGAATGGACTATATTGAAAGGAACTATAAAGAACTATATATATGGGGAGATGGAATCGTAGGTTACATAATAGCAAGTGTTGCAAAACATATATTAAATAAAGATGTAACTGTAATAGGTAAGCATAATGAAAAATTAAAAGAATTTCCATGTGATAATTACGTAAATATTAGTGATGAAATTGCTTTAAATAATATTATTTTAGAAAATATTATTGAATGTGTTGGCGGAAAAGGGATGAATTCAGCAATTGATAAAATTTTAGAATTAGCTGTTCCTGGAGCTAAAATAGTATTAACTGGTGTAAGTGAAGAAAAATTAGAAATTAACACTAGAAAAATATTAGAAAAAGGATTAACTATTACAGGAAGTACAAGAAGTAATATAGATGATTTTAAAAAAGCAGTTGATTATTTGAAAAATTATGATTTTAGGAATACCATTGAAAAACTAGTAGTTGGAGAAATTGAAATAAAAGATATATTTGATTTTTACTATGCATTTGAAAAAACATGTAGTGACAATATATTGGGGAAATATATTATGAATTTTAAGTTTTAAGGGAAAAGAGGAATACTTTTGAGTGTTGTTTATAAGAGAGAAAAAAAGGTAATGCATTTAGCTGAGGCATTTTATACTAATATAGTTGTCGAACCAATTCTTCCTTTAATAGGAAAAACATCAATTACTCCTAATTTTATAACTATATCTAATATATTATTATCCTTTATAATATATTATTTTGCGTTTAAAGGAAATCTTACTTTAGTTGCAATATTGATTCAAGTTTATTTATTTTTAGATATTTTAGATGGCAACTTAGCAAGATATAAAAATATGAAATCAGAAATAGGAGCAAAATTAGATTTCTGGAGTGATAGATTCTTTTACAATTTAATATTTATATCTATAGGATATAATAGAGTAAACATATATTTATTAATATTAATAATATTATGTGTTAATTTATATGCAATAATTCCAACTTACTATATAGTTCCTAGATTAAGAAAATTAAAAGAAATTAAAAGATTTGGTATTAAGAAAACTATTATGGAAAAGGGCTTTATTATAGGAATGGATTTAGGAACAGTTGATTTGTTATTAACCTTTTTCCTATTAACAAGGTTAATAAGCATAGAATTGTTATTTTTAGTTATTATTATAGGATATATATTTGATTTATTTTATAGAATTATAGAATTAAAGATAAATGAAAGCTTATAAAAATAAAGAGGAGATATTATGTTTGAAAAAGATAAGATACTTATGACATCTATAGGGAAAAGGGTACAACTTATAAAACATTTAAAAAAGACCTTCAGGATAGTTGGCGTTGATGCAGGTGATATAAATGCAGGAAGGTATTTCGTTGATAAATTTTATAAAATACCGAAAGCGAATGAAAGTGAGTATGTAAAAGCTTTGCTGGATATATGCAAAAAAGAAAAAGTTAAAGGATTGATTCCGCTTTATGAAGGTGAATTTGAAGTTTTAAATCGTGCTAGAGAAAAATTTGAAAGACAAGGAACATTTCTCATATTAAGTGGAGAAAAAGTGATTAATATTTGTAAGAATAAAAAACTGACTTATGATTATTTTCTAAAATCTAAAATAAATCAGCCTAAATCATATTTTGAGACTGAAATTAATGAAATAATAGAAAAAAAAGATTTTACTGAATTTCCTTTGTTTATAAAGCCAGTAGATGGAATGGGAAGTATCAATACATTTAGGATAAATGGTATTAATGAACTTGAATTTTTCAGAGATTATATAGAAAATAATATTATCCAAGAATGCATAGAAGGCGAAGAGTATACTGTAGATTGTCTTGTTGGAATCAATGGAAATCCAATTTACATAGTACCAAGGAAAAGATTGGAAGTGCGTTCTGGAGAAGTGATTAAGAGTAGAACGGTACATGATGATGCCATAATAAATAATACTATTCAAGTAATTAAACATTTAAATGAAGCAAAAGATAAAAAAGGTTTAGGTGCAATTGGCCCATTAACAATACAATTTTTTAAAGATAAAAATAGCAATATTTATCTTCTTGAAATCAATCCTAGATTTGGTGGAGGAGTACCATTAAGTTTTGAATCAGGTGCTGATTATGGAATGGCAATAAATATGATTCTAAATAATGAAGAAGTTCATTATTTAGATGAATTTGAAGAGAAAACCATGTTACGATATGATGAGGCTGTATTTTTTTAAAGTAAAATTCACTTGATTTTATTATTAACAAAGAAGAAAATATAATATTGTTTTGTGGTTAGAAATAACAAAAATTATTATTGATTAGATTTGTTATTTTACTATTTATGTTAACATAAGATGTTGTAATAATGGTGGTGTATATAGTATGTTTAAAGTTTTAGTTTTTGATTTAGATGATACTCTTTATTATGAAAAAGAATATGTTTTAGGTGGATTCAAAGAAGTATGTAATTATTTAAGTATGAAATATTATATAGATTTTAAAGAACTTTATGATAAATGTGAAAAAATACTAAATGTATATGGAAGAGGAAAGATATTTGATTTACTTTGCAATGAATATAACATAAAAGAAGATGTAATAAATTTAGTTGAAATATATAGAAATTTAAGGCCTAAATTAGAATTATATGAAGATAGTAAATATATATTAGAATTTGCTAAAAAAAGAAAAATAAATCTTGGTCTTATTACAGATGGATATGCAAAAGTTCAGTGGAATAAGATAAAAGCTTTAAAGTTAGATTGTGTTATTGATAAAATAATAGTTACAGATGATTATGGACAAGGTTTTGGAAAGCCAAATAAAAGAGCATATATTGAGATGATGAATTATTTTAATTCTGATGGTTATGAAAGTATATACGTAGGTGATAATCCTAATAAGGATTTTATAAGTGCAAAAGAACTGGGATTTAAAACTATTAGAATAATTAGAGAGCAAGGAGATCATATTTTAGATAAAGTAGATAAAGAATATGAAGCAGATTTTATTATCAATGATTTAAAGAAAATAGAAAAGTTATTATTTTAAGGATGGATGTAAAATGAAAATTTTGTGTATAGTACAAGCTAGAATGGGATCAGAAAGGCTACATGGTAAGGTGATGAAAGAAATGGATAATAAGCCAATGATATACTATACTTTAAGTGCTTTAAAAAACAGTAAGTATATAGACAAAACAATACTTGCAACTTCTGATTTAAAGATAAATGACCATTTAGTTGAATATTCTAAAAGTATTGGCTTTGAAGTTTTTAGAGGTTCAGAAGATAATGTGCTTGAAAGATATAAACAGGTGGCAGATAAATACAATGGTGATGTAATAATTAGAGTTACTGGTGATTGCCCACTAATAAATCCGATTATAGTAGATAATGTTGTAACTAAATATTTAATGTATGATTATGATTATGTAAGATTAGATGTTCCTAATACTTTTCAAAGAGGCTTTGATGTAGAAGTATTTTCAAAAGAAGCATTAGATTGTGTATACAATATAGTATGTTCAAATGAGAACATAAATGATAGTAGTTTTAATAAATTTAGAGAGCATGTTACATTATATATATATAATCATAAAGATGAATTTAAAGTTGGTTATGTAAAAGGTGAAGGAAAGTATTTTCATAATAAAGATATAAATCTTAGTGTGGATAGCATTGAAGATTTTGAACGAGTGAAAAAAATAATAGAGAATAGAAATGATTAGAGATTAATTTATTGTAAATTATATTAAATAAAAATAATTAATGGTGAATGTTATGAAGATTTTTATTAGGGCAGATGGTGGCGAGCTAATAGGCTTAGGTCATATAATGAGGACTCTTGTATTAGCAAATGAGTTTAGACGCATAGGTAATGAAGTTATTTATTTATGTGGAAATAATAATAGATTTAAATCGGGAATAAGCAGAATAAAAGAGGACGGCTTTAGGGTTATTTCACTTAATGAGAATAACATTGAAGATGGTATAATTCAAATTCAACAAAATATAAATGCAGATTTATTAATTACAGACAGCTATGTTGTTAATGAGGCATATTTTGATAGATTAAAACCACATTTTAAAATCACAGGATATATTGATGATGTTAATAAATGCAAAATGAATGTGGATTTTATAATTAATCAAAATGTAAATGCACGAAACTTAAATTATTCAAAAACAACAAATGAAGATACAAAATTATTTTTAGGACCTAATTATTGTATGTTAAGAGAAGAATTTAGAGAGCATTGCAATGATCATATATATATTGAAGAAGCTTCAGATATATTATTAACTTTAGGTGGGATGGATGATAAATTTAATACATTAATGATATTAAACGAAGTTACCAAACTTAATAAAAATATACATGTAGTAATAGGAAATGCTTTTAAAGAAGAGCTCATAACAGATTTGGAAGATATCAGTTCAAAAAATAAAAATATAATCTTATATAAAAATCCTAAAATGTCGTCTGTTATGTCAAAATGTCAGTTGGCGATATCGGCTTGTGGGTCAACATTATATGAATTATGTGCAATGAGAATACCGACTATGGGTATTATTTTAGCTGATAATCAAAAAGGAACAGCAGAATGTATGAAATATAAAGGCTTATTGTTAGATGTAATTTATGCTAAAAATATTGATGGATATGATTTTCAAGATAATATAGAGATTTTCTCTAAAGATATAAAACTTCTATCAAATATAATTGAAAGACAGAAAAAAATAATTAATGTAAATGGCGCAAAGAATTTAGTTAATTCAATAATAGAGATGTTTTGAAAAACTAATTAACATAAATAATGGTAATTAAAGGTAAAATTAAGTGTGATAAGGAGACATAGTTATGGAAAAGAATTTTAATATAGGAGATATTAAAATAGGTGAGAATGAAAAAACATTTATAATAGCTGAAATGTCAGCGAATCATCTTCAGAATTACGATAGAGCAGTTGAAATTATAAAAAAAGCTAAATGGGCTGGGGCAGATGCAATAAAACTTCAAACTTATACACCAGATACTATTACTATAGATTGCGATAATGAATACTTTCAAATAAAGCAAGGAACAATTTGGGATGGAACGACTTTACATAAACTTTATGAAGGTGCATATACACCATGGGAATGGCAGCCTAAGTTAAAAGAAATAGCAGAAGAATTAGGATTGGAATTCTTTTCATCTCCATTTGATTTTACATCAGTTGATTTTTTGGAAAATATCAATGTTCCAGCCTATAAGATTGCTTCTTTTGAAATAAATGATATTCCATTTATTGAATATATAGCATCAAAAGGAAAGCCTATAATAATGTCTACTGGAATAGCGAGAATTGGGGATATTCAAGATGCTATTGATGCTTGTAAAAGAGTTGGAAATGAAAAGATTACATTATTAAAATGTACATCAGCATATCCATCGCCTATAGAAGAAGTAAATCTAAAGACAATTCCTAATATGAAAGAAACATTTAATTGTTTAGTTGGATTATCAGACCACACAATGGGACATGCAGTTTCTGTTGGGGGAGTGGCAATTGGAGCAAAGATAATTGAAAAACATATGACACTTAGAAGAAGTGATGGAGGAGCTGATTCGAAATTTTCTATGGAACCAGAAGAATTTAAAGAAATGGTTGATAACATAAGAATAGTTGAAAAAGCTTTAGGAACTGTTAATTATGATTTAACGGAGAAACAGAAGAATTCAAGGGAACATTCAAGAAGTTTGTTTGTAGTTAAAGATGTAGAAAAAGGAGAAATTTTTACAGAAGATAATGTGAAAAGTATAAGACCAGGATTTGGATTAGAAACAAAATTTATAAAAGATATATTAGGTAAAGCAGCAAATGATGATATAAAAAAAGGAACTCCTATGGAATGGAGTTTGATTAAATAAGGAGGTATATATGTTTGAATTAGAGAAATCAAAGTGTGGAGCTATGACTCTAAAATATAATGACAGGTATATACATAGTAAATATGATCCTCTAAAGGAAGGCACGTTATTTGCTAAAAACAACATACACTTAATAAGTAAACCTGTTAGTGTTCTTTATGGAATAGGACTCGGATATCATATTAAGGAGATTTATAAATTACTAAAAAAAGAATCTATCTTATATGTGTTTGAATATAATGAAGAGTTAATAACTTATTGCAAAGAAGTAAATCCAGAAATATTTGATTATAAAAATGTAAAAATTATTAATGGAGAAAATAAAGAATTTTATAATAAACTATCCCAAAAACTTGCAATGGTTGATGATATTATGGTACATAAGCCATCATTAGAAGTTATACATGAAAATAATAGTAGATTATTTAATTTAATTAATGATTTTAATAATGTTAAGCAATTTTCTAAGATTGATACATTACATCAGGAAATTGGAGAAGAAAATACTGAATACAATATTGGAAAAAATTATAAATGTATAGATGAATTAATAAAATTTTTAAGAGATAAAAAGAAACCATTTGTAATTACGAGTTCAGGACCATCACTAGATTATGAAATAGAATCATTAAAACAATATCAAAATGAATTTGTGATTATATGCGTTGGAAGTTCACTTAGAACGCTAATGGCTAATAACATAATTCCAGACGTAATAGTCATAATTGATCCAAAGGAAATAGTAAAAAAACAATTTGAAGGGTATGAAAATTTGGATGTTTCGCTAAGTTTTCCAGCATCTGCTTCAAGATGGGCAATAGATAGTTATAATGGACCGAAGTATATTTTTGGTACTAAGAATGAAGAAATTCATATAGAACTTGGAGGAACAGTTGCAATATCGGCTATAGATATTGCAATAAAAGGTAATGCGAAGGAAGTTTTATTGCTAGGTCAAGACTTAGCATATTTAGGTGAAAAATCTCATACTGACACATATGAGAAAACATATGGATTTAAAGATAATGAAAAAAATGGACATAGAATTAGAAAAGTGATGGGGGTAAATGGAGTGGAATTGGAAACTTGTGATGGATACTTAGTTTTTAAACATAAAATAGAACAATTAATATTAAGAAATGATGGGATAAGATTTATTAATTGTAGCAGTGGGGCTGTAATAGATGGGACATGCTATATGAAATTTGAGGATTATTTAAAAAATGTTTAGAAATGATAAAATCAGAAAATACTCAAAAGTAAATATTAAATTTTGAGTATTTATATTCTAAATAAATAAACCACATGAAATTCAAGAAATTTTGAAAACGCATAAGCTTTCATTGTCAATTGTACATTGTAAATCATTAATTGAAACTTATATATAATATGAAGTTAGATTGAAATACACTAATAAATGAATAGTATAGAGTATAAAGTTGTAATCTATGTTATACGATAATTAAATTAAGATAAAGTAAGGATGTGATTATATGGATATAGCAGCAGCTTCAATTGGAATGCACCAAGCAACTTTACAAAATGCAGTTCAATTATCTGTTATGAAAATGACTATGGACAATAGCGATGTACTAAATAACCAAATGACAGAAATGATTGATAATATGGCTGTTGATACTAATTTGGGAAGTAATTTAGATGCAACAGTATAAAATTTTTAAGTAAAGAAAGGAGGTTACTTTATTGAGATTATCACATAATATGTTCTCTCTTGGAATATATAGAAATTATAAAACTAATCTTACAGATAATTCAAAAGCAATTGGAAATATAAGTTCAGGAAAAAAATTAAATTCTGCTAAAGATAATCCTAATAAGATAGCTCAATCTGAAAATTTAAAGATACAGCTATTAGCGAGGGAAGCAGCAGTTCAAAATACTCAAGATACTAATTCAATGATACAAACTTTTGATGGAGCTTTACAAGAGGTAAACAATAATTTATCAAGACTTAAGGAATTAACAGTTAAGGCAGCAAATGGATCTTACGATGATGCTGATAAAGCTATAATTCAGAAGGAAATTGATTCCATTAAGGAAACTGTTGATCATTTAGTTACCAAGACTACATTTAATGATATTCCTATATCTAAGGGAACAGGAGTAACTGACATAAATGTTCCATCAGAAAATAAAAAATCTCAAATAGGAGCATTACCAGATGAAGCCATAGATGTACCATTTTATAATGTTACATCGGAAGGATTAGGAATAAAAGATATAGATGTAACTAGTGCTGGTGATCCTCAAAAGGCAATTTCTGATGTTGATAAGGCAGTAAATCTAGTTAGTAGAATAAGAAGTAAATACGGAGCAATACAAAACAGGCTTGAAAATAATATTTCAACAACGGAAGAAACTAATGAATCTTATTCTAGGGCTCAAAGCAGTATAGAAGATGCAGATATAGCTGAAGAAATGGTTGAATTTTGCAGAAGTCAAATTGTAACTCAATCATCAATTGCATTAATGGCACAAAGTAACAAGTTCCCACAGGAAGCATTAAATGTTTTATCTAATGTTAGATAAAACATTTTAAAATATTAATTGAATAATTTATAATTTAAATATTATATTAATTGACAAATTATCATAAAGTTTTGATAATTTGTCTTTTTTTATTTAATTTATTAGGTTTATATTGAAAAATATAGAATGTAAATTTAATAAATTTGACTAAAGAACAATTTAAAAAAATAGAATTTAGAAAAATTTATACTATAATTATATTATTTACTAAATTATAAAATACAATTATATAAATTATTGGTGATATTTATATAAAAACAAAAAAAAATATGGTAAAACTATTATAATTATTCTATAATTATAGTATAAATACCTTAATAGACTAAAATATACATTAAAAAAATAATATTTTACAAAAAATGTATAATGATGTAATATATAAATATCGTATAATTAAAAGAGAAGTAAATTTATAAGGGAAGTGTATATATGAGCATACCATTTATAGGTTCGAATAATACTTATGATTTGTTAAAAGAGGGGATTAATGCCTCAAATGTTAGGGCAAAAGCTATAGCGAATAATATGGCAAACATAAATACAAAAAATTATAAGAAATTTAATGTGGTTTTTGAAGAAAATTTAAAATCAGCTAAGGATTCCAAAGAATTACAATTAAGAAGAACTAATGATAATCATATTGAAGGTTCTGGATTTGAATTAAAGAGGACAAATGCAGAACATTTTTCTAGTGGAAATTCTAACAATGGTAATATTACTATAGAGCAAGATAAGAGTACTAGCATGAGAACAGATGGCAATAATGTAGATTTAGATATTGAGAAGGTCAATCAAGCTGCTAACACTCTAAAATATAATGCTTTGATTACTAAAATAAATGGAAATTATAATAATTTAAAGACAGTTATAAAATAGTAGCAATAATATGTTATAGGGGGAATGAGATATGAACGCGTTTAGTTCTATGCAAATTAGCGCAACAGGTCTTTCTGCAGAAAGGCTAAGAATGGATACAATAACTTCTAATATGGCCAATGCAAGTACAACAAGAAGTGCAGATGGAAGCGGACCATATGTAAGAAAGGTTGCAGTATTCCAAGAGGCATTAGATGCTAATAGAAATATGGCTGGTGTTAAGGCAGTTAAAATAGAAAATGATTCATCACCTTTAAGAAAAGTGTATGATCCAACACATCCAGATGCTGATGATGCAGGCTATGTTACTATGCCTAATGTTAATGTGCTTAATGAAATGGCAGATATGATGGTAGCAACAAGGTCATATGATGCTAATGTAGATACATTTAATGCATTAAAATCAATGTTTTCAAAAGCATTAGAGATTGGAAAGTAGGGGTATATTATGAGGATAGAGGATAATTTTTTAAAAAGTGAAGCTGTATTTAATAGCAAATTTCAAAATTTAAATTCAAATAAAGATGTAAATAAAGATGATAGTGAAATCAGTTTCAAGGATGTTTTGAAAAAGAGTATAGATGATGTTAATAGCAAAGCAATAGAATCAGATTTATCTGCACAAGCATTTGTTAGAGGAGAAGATGTAAGTGTTGATGAAATGATGATTAAGGGAACAGAAGCTAGTTTAGGGCTTCAATTTTTAGCTACAACTAGAGATAAGTTACTTGAAGGATATAATGAACTAACCAAAATGCAGTTGTAGTAAAAGTAAGGAGCGCTAGATAATGAGTAAACTGTTAGACAAAGTTAAAGGGCTTTGGGAGAGTTTTAAAGGAAAAGATAAGAAAATTAAAATAGCTATTATTGTGGCTATTTTAGCAGTTATAATTGCAATTATAAGTACAATTTTTTATTCATCTGCGAATAAATATCAAGTGTTATTTTCTAATCTAGATCCCAATGATGCCCAAACAGTTATAAATACATTAGAAAATGATAAAGTTGATAGTAAAATACAAGGAGATTCTATTTTAGTACCTAAGGGACAAGTTGATGAGCTTAGATTAAAACTAGCACCAAGCTTAACATCTGGAAGCAAGGGCTATGAACTTATGGATAGCGGAAGTTCTTTCGGAATGACAGATGAAGAGTTTAAAATAAAAAAACTTAGAATGCAACAGGGAGAATTAGAGAAAACTATAAAAAGTTTTCCACAAATAGATGAAGCTAGAGTTCATATAACAGAAGCTACAGATTCTGTTTTTGCAAAAGAAAAATCGCCAGGAAAAGCAGCGGTTTATCTAAAAGTAAAACCAGGTAATAAAATATCAGAGGATCAAGTTAAATCTATAGTAGCTTTAGTTTCAGGAAGTACAGAAAATATACCTAGAGAAAATATTGATGTTATAGATGATAACATGAATTTATTAACTAAAGATATTAATTCAGAGCAAAATGATGGTCTGAGTTCTGAAACTATTTTAAAGCAACAGACTGCAGAAAATAGTTATGAAGACAAACTTCAAAAAGCAATAGTAGATTTGCTAGAACCAGTTGTTGGGAAAAATAAGGTTAAAGCTACTGTAAGTGTTAATTTAGATTTTGACTCAAAACAACAAACTCAAACAGTTATTGATCCTAATAAGGTAATAGTTAGTCAAGAAACTTCAAAAGAAACAAATTCAGATACTGGTGGAACTACAAGTCAAAGTCCAGTAGATAATAATATGACTAATGAAATTACAAATAATAATGGGACATCAAATTCAAGTAAGGAAGACCAAAAGACCAATTATGATTCTGGAAAGAGTGAATCTAAAATAATTAGTGCACCAGGAGAGGTTAAAAGATTAACAGCATCTGTTGTGGTAGATGGAAATTTAGACGCACAAACTCAACAATCACTTCAAGATGCAGTTTCAAATGCAATAGGATTAGATGCAAATAGAGGGGACCAAGTTACTGTATTAGGCATGGCTTTCGATACTACTGCTCAATCAGATGCTCAAAATCAATTTGATGCAATGAATGCAGAAGCAGCAAACAGAAAGAATACGATAATGATGATTGCAGGCGGAGTTGGTATTGCTCTTCTTATAGGTATAATAATTGTATTGTTAGCTAAGAGAAGAAAGAAAAAGAAAGAAGAAGAAGAAGAGGCTACACAATTATTAGATGCTTTAGTTGATGATACTATAATACCTAAAGAACCAGACAGCTTTGAACCAATAAACTTTGAAACTAATACTCAAAAGAGTCATTTGGAGAAAGAAATTAAGAAGTATGCTACAGAAAAGCCAGAACAAGTTGTAGAAATAATTAAATCATGGCTTGCAGAGAATGAGAGGTGATGAACTATGCCTAGAGAAGAACATGGGTTAACAGGAATACAAAAAGCAGCAATATTATTTATTACTCTTGGGCCAGATGCATCAGCTGGTATACTTAAAAAGCTACCAGAACAGGACATTCAAAAAATAACATATGAAATTGCTAATATTACGTCTGTTACATCAGAACAAAGAGAAGGAATATTAAATGAATTTCTGCAAATAAACAAGGCTAGAGACTATATAGTTGAAGGTGGAATGGAATATGCAAGACAGTTATTATCAAAAGCATTGGGATCTCAAAGAGCAGGTGAAATATTAGAGAAGGTTTCAGAAGCTACTTCTCAATATAGACCATTTTCAATTGCAAGAAAGGCTGATGCTCGTCAATTATTAAATGTAATTACATCAGAGCAGCCACAAACAATAGCGCTGATTTTATGCTATTTGCAGCCTGATAAAGCTGCACAGGTTATGTCTGAATTACCAGAAGATATCCAAACTGAGGTTGCTTATAGAATAGCAACTATGAATAATACATCCCCACTTGTTATTAAGGAAATAGAAAATGTATTAGAAAGCAAGTTATCATCAGTTGTAAGAACAGAAATGACAAGCTTAGGTGGAGTTGAAACAATAGTTAATATTCTAAATCAAGTTGACAGAACTACAGAAAAGAATATTACAGAAGGCTTAGAAAGAGAAGATGCAGAACTTGCTGATAAAGTTAAAAGCTCTATGTTTGTATTTCTCTTGATGATGTATCGATTCAAAGAATTCTTAGAGAAGTTGAAGCTAATGAACTTGCACTTGCTCTTAAAGGGTGTTCGGAAGATGTTGCAAATGCTATTTACAGAAACCAATCAAAGAGAGCAGCTGCTTCACTAAAGGAAGATATGGAATTCTTAGGGCCAGTAAGACTTATGGATGTTGAAAAAGCACAACAAAAGATTGTTGCTGTAATTAGAAGGTTAGATGATGCTAATGAAATCATAATTTCAAGAGGTGGAGAAGATGCAATCATCGTATAGTGTTATAAAGAGAGATTTTGCTAAAAGTGGAGACAAGAAATTAATAGAAACAGAATATGTACTGAAAAGACCAGTAGTTGAATTAGAAATAGATGCTGAAGATGAAACTCCACAATTACCTCAGATTGATCCAGAAGAAATTTTGAAAAAATATGAGGATATAGGAAAAAGAATTTTAGAAGATGCTAAAAGAGAAAAGCAGGCTATAACATTAAAGGCTCAAATGGAAGCTGAATTGGCTGAAAAGAAAGCTTATGAAAAAGGATATGAACAAGGTCTTAAAAATGGACATGAAGATGGATATAAAGAAGCTTATGAAAAAACTATAGATTTAGCTAAAAATGAAGCAAAAGAAATTGTAAATAAAGCTGAAAATCTTTTAAGATCTGCCAATGAAAATTATGCTATATATTTAGAAAACAAGAAAATAGATGTGATTAAATTATCCTTAGAAATTGCAAGTAATATTGTGAGGAGAGAATTGAGTTATGAGAACTCAATGAATCCATTAATAGAAGAAGCTTTTAGAATTTCAAAAGGTGAAGATAATGTTATAGTAAAAGCTAATTCTGTTCATGTGAAAGAATTAGAAACACAGGTTGAAAAGTGGAAAATAACTTATGGAATAAAAAATGAAATTTTTGTTATCTGTGATGATAGTATGGAACCTGGAAATGCTATATTAGAGAAACCAAGCGGAATGGTTTCTGTTGGAGTTGATATAGGCATGGAGCAAATAAAAAAATCATTACTTGGTGATAGAAAAGAAATATAATAAACATGATTAAGCATGTAAAGATAGAAAGGTGAAGATTATGATAGATTTAGAATTAGATTTTAATAAGCTGATTGAAAAAGTCAATAATACTTCGCCTATTTATAGTGAAGGAATAGTTAAAAAAGTTATAGGTTTAACTATAGAAGTTCAAGGGATTAAAGCTTTTGTTGGAGAACTGTGTATTATATACAATGAAAGAAATACTCCAGTAAATTGTGAAGTTGTTGGCTTTAGAGATGAATTTGTTATATTAATGCCTCTTGATGAATTAATAGGTATTTCACCAGGATGTAGGGTAGTACCTCAACATAAGCCATTAAGTGTAAAATGCTCTGATAAACTATTAGGACATATTATAGATGGACTTGGAAAGCCATTAGATTGTGAAAGCTTAGAAATAATAGGGGATGAATATCCACTTGAAAGTGAAGCACCAGATCCATTAAAAAGAAAAAGAATAAAGGATATTATGCCAACAGGAGTTAGAGCTATAGATGGATTTTTAACTGTCGGAGATGGACAAAGAATCGGTATATTTGCGGGTAGTGGTGTTGGTAAAAGTACAACTTTAGGAATGATAGCAAGAGAAGCTAAAGCAGATATTAATGTAATTTCACTAATTGGTGAAAGAGGAAGAGAGGTACTTGAGTTTATAGAAAAAGACTTAGGACCAGAAGGTATGAAAAAATCAGTAGTAGTTTGTGCTACTTCTGACAAACCAGCATTAATAAGGATTAAAGGAGCTCTTACAGCTACTGCCATAGCAGAATATTTTAGAGATAAAGGAAAAAAAGTTATTCTAATGATGGATTCTGTTACTAGATTTGCTATGGCACAAAGGGAAGTAGGTCTTGCAATAGGAGAACCACCAGCAACAAAGGGATATACTCCATCAGTTTTTGCTAAATTACCTAAATTAATGGAAAGAGCAGGGACATCTCTAGAAGGATCGATTACAGCATTTTATACAGTTCTTGTTGATGGCGATGACTTTAATGAGCCAATAGCTGATGCTGTGAGAGGTATTTTAGATGGACATATTGTTTTATCAAGAGACTTAGCCCATAAAAATCATTATCCAGCAATTGATGTATTAAACAGTGTCAGTAGACTTATGAGTTCAATAGCACCAAAGGATCATAAAGATGCAGCGTCAGTTGCGAGAGATCTTTTAGCAACCTATAAGGATTCAGAAGATCTTATAAATATAGGCGCCTATGTAAAAGGAAGTAATCCTAAAATTGATATGGCGATTAATTACAATAATAAATTAAATGGTTTCTTATGTCAGGGAATTGAAGAAAAAACAAGTTTTGAGGAAACAGAGAATACTTTAATTAAAATGTTTAAGTAAGGGGGAATTTGCTTTGAGTCAAAGATTTAAATTTGGTTTAGATAAACTTCTTGAAATAAGAGAAGAAAAAGAAGAGGAAAGCAAGAGACTTTTTACAAAAAGCCAAAAAGAAAAAAAAGACATAGAAGAAAAGCTAGATGACCTTAATGAAAATTATCATAAGTATAAGGGAATAAAAGCCGATGAAGATGTAATATATCAAAAGCTAAAAAGATATTACTTACAAGGTCTTCAAAATGGAATTGAAGAAACAGAAAAGGAACTAGAAGAAAAAAATATTGAAGTTGATGAAAGAAGATATGACCTAACAAATAAGCAGATAGAAAGAAAAACCGTTGAGACTTTAAAAGAAAAAAAATATAATGCATACATAAAAGAACAAGATAGGATAGAGCAGATAAATAGTGACGAATTAGCTTTATATGCATATATAAGGCAGAAAAAGAACATAATTTAGAACTTGAAAGGAGGTGAAAAAGATGATTACAGAAACAAAAACATCTACAACAGACTTTAGTAAAAATATTATGAATTTTGCTAGTGCAAATACTACAAATGTATCAAATAAAAGCACATCAGAATTGTATAAAACAATTAATAACACATCAAAGACAAGTAAAACTGATACTAAAAAAGATGATTTTAAAGATGTATTAAACTCAAAATCAAATAAGATTGATAATTCCTCAAAAGATGACATTTCTAAGAAAATAAATGATTCTAAGAATGTTGATGAACTTAAAGGAAAAATTGAAGAATTAGATGAAGACATTAAAAAATTATCAAAAGATGATATTGCAGATATATTGAGTAATATATTAAATTTACTTAATAAGTTTAGTGAAAATCAAGATTTAACTAATTTAGGGAATAAAGAAAATTTAAATTCTGATGTATTAAAAACATTGTTAGATGGAATTCAAAATAAAACAGCTTCTTCTAATGATTTAGATACATTAATGAAACAATTACTTGAAGCATTGCAAAATGATTCGGTAAAGGATTCATTAGATAGTGATTCTTTAACTTTAGTTCAAAAATTATTAAATCAATTAAGTTCTAATCTTAAAGCTGATGATAGTGAAGCTAGTAAGGGCGTAAAAAATGGAATCAAGGATTTAATGTCAGAAATATCAAATGTTTTAGAAAATAAACAAAGTAAGGGCGAAAAAGTTTTAAGCCTAGAAGATTTTTTAAAGAAAAATTTAACTAAACAAGATTCAGAAACAGCTAGTAATAATTCTAATACTTCTACAGCTGATTTAAAAGAGAATAAAGAATTAGCTAAAGAAGATAAATTTTTAAATTCATTACTTGATGATAATAAAGACGATAGTTCTTTAAGTAAAATGAATTTATTAGCATCTAGAACTCAAAATGCACCGGTTCAAGCAACTGGAGTTAATCAAAATCTTGTTGTTAATAAAGCAACTTTTACAGATGACTTAATAAAAGATGTAAAATTCATGACTATAAATTCTATTAAAGAATTAACAGTTAAGGTTAATCCAGGAAATCTTGGAGAAATAACTATAAAATTAATTCAAGAAGATGGAGTAATGAAGGCAAATTTAAAGGCAAATTCTAAGGAAACAACTAATTTATTATCTCAAAATTTAGTGGATATTAAGAAGCAGCTAGGAGAGCAAAACATTAAAATAGCTGATGTTAATATTGAACTATATCAAGATGATACTACTTTCTTTAAAGGGGATAGTTTTGAAGGACAATTTTCTAGAGAACAAGAGAAAAATGGTAGCACAAATAGTAAAGTTAGTGGAATAGCTTCTGTTTCAGAAGATGAATTAAATGATGAAATAGATGCAGAAGATAATAGAAACCTAGATTTTCTAGCATAGGAGGTGATATATAATGGGATGGTCAACAACAGATGTTAACGCTGCACTTGGAAAAACAAATGCAAGTAATATTGCAGGTAATAACAAGGCTACTACAACATCAGGAACAACTGATAGAGGTACCCCAATTGTAAATAGCAATAATAGTGGATTTGATAAAAATTCATTTTTAAAAATATTATCTGCACAGTTATCAAACTTAGATCCAAGCGCAAATCAAGATTCCACAGCTTATGTTACTCAAATGTCACAATTTGCAGCTATGGAACAAATGTATAATTTAAATGATACTATGAGTACTTTTGCATATCAGCAATTAATTGGAAAAGGTGTAACTGTAGATGTAGCAGATAGTAATGGAAATGCTTATACAGGTATAGTAAGAGGGGTATCAAAAGATACAACAGGTACTTATTTATCAGTAGAAGTTAATGAAAATGGTAAAAATGTATATAAAGTATTCGATGTTAGAAAACTGGTTTCAGTTTTAGGAGTACCAGATGATACAAATAGTAATATGTTAGTAAATTCAGATTTCCTAGCAGCATCTAATTTAGCAGCTAACGAAAATAATAAAGTTGTTATTGGAGACTATGATGAAGATGGTAATGTAACAGTAGTAAAAGGTACTATTAAAAGCACATTTATTGATAATGGCGTAGTTAAAGTAAGAGTTGATGTTTTTGATGAATCTGGGAAGCCTACAGGTACAATAAAAGTATATCCTTATGGTCAAATATATAAGGCTGGAGATTTGACAGATGAAGATATGGATGTAAAACCAGAAGATATAGTACCTAATGAAGATTTAGAAGCAGCCAAAGCATTAGCAGCTAATAAAGATAATAGAGCTTTGATTAATGATGTAGATGCAGATGGAAAGAAGATATATGTAAAAGGTACTATAACAGAAGCATTTATAGAAAATAATAGAGTTAAAATTAAAGTTGATTTATTTGATGATGACAACAAGCCAACAGGAAATATTAAAACTTACTTATATTCAGACATATATAAGGCTGGTAATTTAACAGATGAAGAAATGAACACTAAACCTCCAACAGAATCAGATGATAAATCTGAAGAAAAAAGTTCATTATTAAATGATTCAGAAAACAATGCAAAATCTAATGCAGATACAATTGAAAATGAAAATAAGACATTAGAAAAAATAATGGGAAGTTAAATGAGTTATAGAATAATAAATGGACAAACTTATTCTGTTGGTAATATTGGGCAAATTGGAAATGTACAATCTAGTCAAAATAAAAATAATATAAATAAGACTGATAAAACAAATAGTTTTAAAGATGTATTAAATAATGTTGCTAATAAAAATCAAAATTTTACAATATCTAAACATGCAGCTTTAAGATTAAATAATATTGATTTTACAGAAGAAGACATGAAAAATATAGAAAAAGGCTTTGAAATAGCTGAAAGTAAAAATTCTAAAAATACTGTTATGTTATATAAGGATGTTGCACTAATTGCTAGTGTAGAAAATAAGACTTTAATAACAGCAGTGGAAAAAGAAAGATCAAAAGATAATATATTTACAAATATTGATAGTGTAATAATTTTATAGGCTGGACCTAAAATAATTGTTGGCAAAATAAATGTTAATAATTAATAATATGTGGAAGCCAAAACTTGTGGAATGACAGAAACAAGTAAAAATTATAATTTGGGAGGAATATTATGTTAAGATGTATGTATTCTGGAATAAGCGGAATGAAGGTAAATCAAACTAAACTAGATGTTATAGGTAATAATATAGCGAATGTAGGAACAACGTCATTTAAATCATCAAATGCTAGATTTAAAGATATGTTATATCAAAATGCTGGGGAAGCAACAGCACCAACAACAGTACTTGGAGGTAGTAATGCCAAACAAGTAGGACTTGGAGCACAATTATCAAGTATTAATAAGGTAATGGGACAAGGTAATGCTTTATCAACTGGTAGAAGTCTAGATATTTGTATCGATGGAGAAGGATATTTAGTAGTATCTAAAGGTCCTGTAGATGGAGAAATTGGCGGAACTGGAACTGGAAAAACAATGTCAGAAACTTTGTTTACAAGAGATGGTAATTTAACATTAGATTATCAAGGAAATTTGTTAACAGCTGATGGCCACAGGATTATGGGATATTATTTGACTGGTACATCAACAGGAACTAATCCACCAGGTGCAACAGAAAGTTTGAAATATGATCCAGCAACAGGTGTTCCAACTGCTAGTTATGTTGACGCAGATGCAGCGGATTTAAAGGCTATAGATGAAGTTATGAGACCATTAGCAATACCAGATAGTGTTGTGGTAGATGGTAAATCAGAACCAGTTAAAAAATTTGAAATTGGAAAAGATGGTGTCATAACAGCAGTACTTGGAAGTGGTAAAAGATCAGCTATAGGACAAATAGCTATGGCAAGCTTCAAAAACCCAGAAGGATTAACTGATGTTGGGGGAAATATGAGCTTAAATTCATAAAATTCAGGAGAAATTATTTATAAAACTGGATTAGGTGCAGCTGCAGATAAGGATAATAGTAAGGGCTTTGGAAGTATGATTCAAGGTTGTTTAGAAGGATCAAATGTAGATTTAACAGAACAATTTACAGATATGATTACAGCAACAAGAAGTTTCCAAGCAGCATCTAAGATGATAACAACAGGAGATGAAATACTACAAACTGTAACAGGGTTAATGAGATAGGATAAGTATTAGTAATGATGCTAAACAAGCTGTAAATTCAGCTTGCTTAGCATTAAATACAGTTTAATGATTTTATGAACTTTTAATTTATATTTGGCATTATAGTTATTATAATATTATTTAATAAAAAATTAATAAAGAAAATATGTAGTTTTAGAACAAAATGCTGAATTAAGCATTTGATAATATATAATTAATGGAGAATTAAGGGGGAGAATTTATGATAGAAGTTACAGGAATGAATCAAAAACAATTTATACTTAATGCTGATCATATCGAAAAGATAGAACAAATGCCGGAGACTATAATAACCTTAACAAATGGCAAAAAGTATATAGTTTTAGAAACTATTGATGATGTAAGAAATAAAGTATTAGAATATAAAAATAGAATTTTCACATACAAAATATAGGGGGCATTTTAAATGAAAAAAACAGATATGCTGACTGGATTAGGTCTTATTTTAGGTGCAGGTCTAATGTTTTATGGAATGGCAAGTGGTGGACTAAGTGAAATGTATTTATTTTGGGACTTACCATCAGTAGCTATAACTTTAGGTGGATCTATTGCAGCAGTATTAATTATATATCCAATAGATGATTTTAAAAAAGTAGGCATATTATTTATGCAATCTTTTAAAGAACCTAAAATATCAAAAGGTGAAATTATAAGACAATTTGGTGATCTGTCAAAAAAAGCCAGAAGAGAAGGATTGTTATCTTTAGAAGATGCAATTAATAATTTAGATGATGAATTTTTAAAAAAAGGACTACAAATGGTAGTAGACGGAATAGAACCTGAATCTATTAGAGAGATATTGGAACTTGAAATTGATTCTATGGAAGAAAGACATAAAAATGGAGCAGCAATATTTACAGCATGGGGAGCTTTTGCACCAGGTTTTGGTATGCTGGGTACTCTTATAGGTTTAATACAAATGCTTGGTAATTTAAGTGATGCTAGTACAATTGCATCAGGTATGGGTAAGGCTCTTATTACTACATATTATGGATCTTTAATTGCTAATATGCTTGCGTCACCTATAGCACAAAATTTAACTAATAAAAGTGCTAAGGAAGTAAGTGTAAGGGAAATGATGGTTGAAGGTATACTTGCAATTCAATCTGGAGTTAATCCAAGAATTGTTGAGGATAAGCTTAAAGCATATCTATCACCAAAGGAAAAGTTAGAATATAGTAGTAATCAAGAAGAGAGTGAAGGGGTTGCTTAAACATGGCAAGAAAAAAGAAGGATGATAGTGGCGGTTTAACAGGTAATGAATGGCTTGGAACATATTCTGACTGCGTTACATTGCTGTTAACATTTTTTGTTCTATTATATTCTATGTCAACTGTTGATGCAGAAAAATTAAAATCAATATCTAGAGCTTTTTCGATTATGTCTGGTCAGTCAGGAGACACATTTTTAGAATATGATATGTATCAAGGAAGCGAGCCATTAGTTGGTGGAGAATCGAAGGTTGAAAATACAGTTGAAAGTAATGAAGATGGCAATATGACAATGTATCAAGCAGTTAAAGAGTATGCAGAAGAAAATGGATTAAATACTGCCCTAGATATAACTCAAGATGAAAGAGGAGTAGTACTTCATCTTAGAGATAACGTATTGTTTGATTCAGGTCAAGCTGATTTAATTAACGAAAGTAAAGATGTATTAGATAAAATAAATACATTAATATCAACATTACCAAACCCAATAGTAATAGAAGGACATACTGATAATGTACCTATAAATACTGTCCAGTATAAAAGTAACTGGGAACTTTCAACACAAAGAGCAGTAAATGTATTAAAATATTTTGTAGAAGATAAGAATCAAGATCCATCAAGATTTAGTGCTTCTGGATATGGTGAATATAGACCAAGTGTTGAAAATAATTCAGAAGAAAATAAAGCTCAAAATAGAAGAGTTAATATAGTGATTGTTTCAAATAATGAGGAGTGATAATAATGGCTGGTAAGCAAGAAAACAAGGATGTTAAAAAAGAAGAAAAATCAGGGAAAGGTAACAAAGCCGTAGTAGTAGCCTTATTTTTATTAGGATTAATAGTTTTAGGTGCAGCAACTTTTGGAGGTGTATATTTGTTTATGAAAACAAATAATGCAGCACAATCTCAACCAGTTGTTATAGAAAAAACTTATGTTGATTTAGGAGAAATCACAGTCAATTTATCTGATGAAGGTGGAAAGAGATACTTTAAAGGACAAATATCAGTTGGATATAATTCAGATGATAAGGAGGCACCTAAAGAATTAGTTAAGGAAAAAAGCTTAGGTGTAGTAAAGGATGCTGTAATATTCTATTTAAAAGGACAAAAGGCAGAGTTTCTAATTGATTCAGCTAATGAAGAAGAAATAAAAAATCAGCTTATGGAAGCAATAAATAAAAAATTAACTAAATGTAAGGTTACAGATATTTTATTTGATAGCATTATAATTCAATAAGGAAGAAATAATAAATGGATATGGATTTTTTTACACTTTTGTTCAAGATGATTGTTGCATTAGGTATAACATTAGGATTGATGTTTTTAACATTTAAAGTAATGGGAACAAAAGTTAATAACATTAATGATGGAAAATATGTTAAGATTATAGAACGTGTACAAGTTGGGAAAGAAAGCAGTATATTAGTAATAAAAGTAGGAAAAAAAGGATATGTTTTAACTAATACTTCAGAACATATGGAAAAGCTTTCAGAATTAACAGAAGAAGAAATTACTGCTATAGAAGAAAATAATAGAAAAAAGGCTCAAGATATGAGTGAATCTTATAGTAGATTTGTCTTAAAAAGTAAAAAAGCTATTTTTAAGATATTAAATAATATAAAATCGAAGGAAGATAAACATGAAGACTAATAAGAAGAAAGTTATATTTATGCTTATGGTTATTTTAGGCATTGTTATGTATTCAACAACAAATGCATATGCAACAACAAATACTGGAAGCATACCATCATTAAATATATCAATTGGAGATGGAAGTGGCAGTCCACAGGAATATGTTTCAAATATTAAATTATTGATATTTTTTACAATTTTATCACTACTACCTTCAATAGTTATAATGTTAACATCATTTACTAGAATAATTGTTGTTTTTTCATTTTTAAAAAGTGCTATGGGAGTTCAACAAGCAATACCAAATCAAATATTAGTTGGACTTGCGCTATTTTTAACATTATTCATTATGACACCTGTATATAATCAGATGAATACTAATGGAATAAAACCATATTTAGAAAATCAGATAACACAAGAAGAAGCAATGACAGAGGCTTCAAAGCCACTAAAGGATTTTATGCTTAAACAAACTAGACAGAAGGATTTAGAACTGTTTGTTGAAGTTGGAAATGTAGATAAAGAAAATTTAACACCAGAAAATATATCATTTACTACATTAATTCCTGCTTTTGCTATAAGTGAATTAAAAACAGCATTCCAAATAGGATTTTTGATTTATTTACCATTTATTGTTATAGACATGGTAATTGCAAGTGTTCTAATGTCTATGGGTATGTTTATGCTTCCACCAACTATGGTATCTTTACCATTTAAATTAATATTATTTGTAATGGTTGATGGATGGTATCTACTAGTAAAATCTTTAATACAGAGTTTTTCGTGAGGTGATGGTTAAATGACACAAACAATGCTTAATGCTGTAGTTAAAGACACAATAATAACAGCTGCAAAAGTATCAGCACCTATATTGATAGTAGTACTTGTACTTGGATTATTAATAAGTATTATACAAGCAACTACTCAAATACAAGAGCAGACATTAACATTTGTTCCTAAATTAATAGCAGCAGCAATAGTTGGAATTTTTTTGGGAAGCTGGATGCTTCAAACCATTATGTCTTTTACAACCAGGATATTTGACTTAATCGCCAAGATTACTACTTGATAGGGAGGTAGGACATTGATAGATATAACCTACTTTCTAACATTAGGGTTGTTAACATTAAGGATAACATCGTATTTTTCTGCAATGGGAATATTTTTTCCATCAGGAACGCCAGCTAGGTTTAAAGGAATTATAGGCATAGTTATTGCTTTGGGGCTTATGTCTGGAGTGAATACTGATTCTATAAATCAAATTAATAATAACTATTTAGTAGTTTTTTATGCAATTAGTGAAATAATGACAGGATTAATATTAGGTTTTGTTACTAATTTAGTTTTTCAAGCTTTTAAAATGGCAGGAGCTTGGATGGATATACATGCAGGATTTTCTATGGTATCAGTATTAGATCCAACTTCTAAAACTACATCAACTTTACTTGGAAATTTTTCTTATTTTATTGCAATGGCATTCTTTTTTATTACAGATGCTCATCATGTTGTAATAAATTTACTGGTTCAAAGTACTAAAATAGTTCCAATTGGTGAAACTATAGTTTATCAAGAAACCTTAATGGGAGTTATAAAAACTATATTTGAATATTTTGCATTAGGAATAAGAATAGCAATACCATTAGTATTAATACTTGTTATTACAGATGTTTGTTTAGGGTTAATTTCAAGAACAGTACCTACAATACCAATAATGATATTTGGTATGCCAATTAAAAATGTATTAGGACTTATGACATTTACATTGTTACTACCAGTAATGATGAAGTTATTTAATGTAGCAATAGATAATTTACCACATATTTTTAAATCAATATTTGACTTGCTCCCATTGGTACCAGTTGCATTTATTTTTGCAAGTGATGATAAAACAGAGGAAGCAACACCAAAGAAAAAGCAAGATTCAAGAAAAAAAGGACAAATTGCTAGAAGTAAAGATGTTGGAGTAGCAATTACTATGCTCACATGTACTTTACTTATATCAATATTATGGGGAAATTTAACTAATGGTTTTAAAGAAACTATAATATATTTCTTCAATTTACCAATGCTAAAAAGTTTTGATAGGATCAGTTTATCAAATATAACAATTACAGTTGTTTTGCAAGTGGGTAAATTACTTCTACCATTTGCATTACCAATAATGATAGGTGGAATTATTGCAAGTTTAATTCAGACTGGTTTTATGATTACAGGGGAACCGTTAAAACCATCTTTTGGAAAATTAAATCCTTTGTCAGGAATGAAAAATATGTTTTCTAAAAGAAGTTTGTTAGATTTATGTAAGAACCTTATAGTTGTCACTATAGTAAGTGTTTTAGCTTATAAATATATTGTAAAAAATTATGCAGATATTTTAAGTATTTCTAACCTATATTTACCTAGTATAGGAAATGAAGTTAAGAATTTAGTGCTCGGTATATTTAAGCAGATAGTAATAGTTTTAATTATAATTGCAGCAACTGATTACTTTTTACAATTAAGAATACACAATAAAGAATTAAAGATGACTAAACAAGAAGTTAAAGATGAATATAAACAAGCAGAAGGAGATCCACAAATAAAAGGGAAAATTAAGCAAAAGCAGAGAGAGATAAGTCAGAGAAGAATGATGCAATCTGTGGCTGATGCTACAGTTGTAATTACAAACCCAACTCACTTAGCAATTGCTTTGAAATATGAAGAAAATAGTGATATGGAAGCGCCAAAAGTAGTTGCAAAAGGTGCAGATTATATAGCTATTAAAATAAAAACTTTAGCAAAGGAAAATAATATTCCTATTGTTGAAAATAAGCCATTAGCAAGAATGATGTATGATAGAGTGGAAATAGATGAAGATATTCCACAAGATCTATATCAAGGTGTAGCTGAAATTTTAGCTATTGTGATGAAACTTAAAAAATAAAAAATTTCTTAGAAAATAGTATAATACAATTTATAAGAAACTAACACAATGTAGTAATTACATTGGAGAGGGATGTGTTAATTTGGAATCAAGTAGAAGAAGATTAGACATAAAAAATAATTTAGATGTAATAGTAGCTTTTGGAGTTATAGGTATAGTGCTTATGATAATAATACCTTTACCTAAATTTTTGCTTGACTTACTTTTAGCATTAAATATAACAATTTCAATAGTAATTATTTTGATTACAATGTTTACAACAAATGTATTACAACTTTCTGTATTTCCTACATTGCTATTGGTTACAACTCTATTTAGATTGGGACTTAACATATCGTCAACAAGGTTAATACTTACTGAAGCTGATGCTGGGAAAATAATAGAAGCTTTTGGTAATTTCGTTATACGTGGAAATTATATAGTTGGTATAATAATATATTTAATTATTATGATAATACAATTTATTGTTATCACTAATGGTGCTGGAAGAGTTTCAGAAGTATCAGCAAGATTTACACTTGATGCTATGCCTGGTAAA
>ERZ1036424.249-NODE-249-length-31909-cov-4.699818_pt1 | contig 31909 bp, 31 predicted proteins | sample MGYA00514221_ERZ1036424 | MGnify/ENA primary metagenome ERZ1036424 (study PRJEB33795, sample SAMN09464939) | human gut metagenome | host: Homo sapiens | place: USA: Stanford, California | collected 2016-11 | study: EMG produced TPA metagenomics assembly of the... | reverse complement strand
TAAGAATTTAAGAATTTAAGAATTTAAGAATTTAAGAATTTAAGAATTTAAGAATGAAATTATCAGCTTTAAATATAAAGCTAGTCTACAATATTTAGGAAGAGGTTGATTGCATATGAAAAAATTAAAATTTGCTATAATTGGTTGTGGAAGAATATCTTATAAACATGTTGAAGCTTTAGTAAATAATAAAAAAGAAGCTGAATTGGTGGCTACATGTGATGTGGTTTTGGAAAAAGCAGAAGCAAAAAAGAATGAATACATAGAAGCGTTAAACTTAGATTCAACAAGTGTTAAAGTATATACTGATTATAAAGAAATGATTGAAAAAGAAGATTTAGATGTAGTTACAATAGCTACAGAAAGTGGATATCATGCAGAAATCGCTATTTATGCTATGGAGCATAAAATAAGCGCTCTTATAGAAAAACCTATGGCTATGTCGATTGATGATGCAAATGAAATGATTAAGGTTGCTAAAGACAATAATGTTAAACTTTGTGTATGTCATCAAAATAGATTTAACAAGCCAGTACAAAAACTAAGAAAAGCTATGGAAGCAGGTAAATTTGGTAAATTAGTTAATGGTACTGCAAGAATACTTTGGAATAGAAATATGGGATATTATGATCAAGCACCATGGAGAGGTACTTGGGCTTTAGATGGTGGTACATTAATGAATCAATGTATACATAATATAGATTTACTTCAATGGATGATGGGTGGAGAAGTTGAAAGAGTTTATGCAGAGTGTGATACATTTTTAAGAGATATTGAAGCAGAAGATTTTGGAGCTATAATTATTAGATTTAAAAATGGAGCTATTGGAATTGTTGAAGGCTCAGCATGTGTTTATCCAAAAAACCTAGAAGAAACATTAAGCGTATTTGGTGCAAATGGGGCAGTAGCTATTGGTGGTCTTGCCAACAATGAACTTGAAACATGGAGATTTGAAGGTGATGATGAAGAAGCTATAAAAGAAGAAGTGAATGTTAAGATAGATAATGTCTATGGAAAAGGTCATACACCATTATTTAAAGATTTAATTGATGCTATAAATGATAATAGAGAGCCACTTGTTTCTGGTGAAGAAGGAAAGAAAGCAATTTCAATTATACTAGCAGCATATAAATCAAGAAAAACAGGTATGCCAGTTAATTTCCCATTTACAGATTTTAAGACTACAGATATGGAAGAAGATTTCAAAGGAAGAATAGAATTTAGAAAATAAAAAAGTAATATATATGTTGAAATCAATAGTCTTTATTAAATCTAATACCATATATAAAGATATGACAAAAAATTTTAAGTAAAGATGTTCTAAGGTAAATAGAATCATGCATTTACTCCAATTGCTGAAAAAATAAGCAAGAGTTTCTATTATTTAATAACTAAAAATTGTTAAACTCACTTTGTTCAAACAATAACAATTTTAAGCCATGAAATAATGAAAATCTAAGCGTATTTTTTCTAATGCACTTTGCGTAAAAGCATGACTCTATTTATTTGTATAGAAGATTCTTATAATTAAAATTTATCAAGCACCATAATGATCAACTTAATAAAATTTTTCTCACATATATTTATAATTTCATATCTATCTGTGCCTATAGATTTATACACTTAAATTTTAGAGTGATTTTAAAATATCTTTAATAGATTTTAATTATTTTTATAGGAACTATTTTTATTAATATTTAAGTTATTACTTTACTAGAAAATGAGGACATATGTTTATGCAGAGTGCATCCAAAAAATTTTTATTAGTACTTCATAATTTCAAGCTATAAAACTGTTATTGTTTGAGCGTATGCGAGTTTAACAGTTTTATTGATTGAAATTATAGAAGTACTTTAAAAATTTTTCAGCAATCGTAATAAACATATGTCCTCATTTTCGGCGAGTATTCACAAAATCTGTATATTATTCAAGTATTGATCTTCCAATAGGATCTAACTTTTTAGGGAATATTAGATGACCTACTACTATTGCAATAACTGTAGGTATTAACCAAGCAAATCCAGCACTAGCTAGTGGAATAAAGTTCAAATTAAGATTTGGAATTATACTAAGTATTCCAAATACTAGAGATGTATAAATTCCAAGACGTACAGCCTTTATGTTAGTTAAGTATTTATTTAATAATGTTGTTGCTATTAATGTAATTGCAACAGGATACAATACATTTAGTATTGGGCCAGAGAAAGCAACTATTTTATCAACTCCAAGTTGACCAATTAATATACTTATTATGCAAATTGTAATAGCATTAAATTTATATGTAAGTTTTCCTTTAGATATTTCTTCAAAGAAACTTGAGCCAGCTGATAGAAGTCCAATTGAAGTAGTTAAGCAAGCAAGCCCCATAGCAAGTCCGATAATTATTGTTCCAAAATCTCCAAGAATACTTTTAGATATAAACATTAATAAATTAGTTTTAGTCAATTCACCAGTGAATGCATTTATTGTTTGTGAACCTAAAAACATTAATCCACCATAAACAAAAGCAAGGCCAACAACAGCTACAATGCTTGATTTAATTGTTATGCCAAATACTTCACTCTTAGAATATCCCTTTGCTATTATTGAACTTGATATCATTGAGGCAAAAAGTAAACCAGCTAAAGCATCCATAGTTTGATATCCTTCTGTTAATGAAGAAGCAAATACAGAAGTAGCATTAGTAGAGACTATTTCTCCTATTGGAGAGATAACACCTTTAACTATAATAAAGGTTAGTATTACTAGTAATAATGGAGTCAAATATTTACCAATAGTATCTATAATAGATGATTTTTTTAATACAAAAATTAAATTAATACTAAAGTATATAACCATCCATACTAATGAGGGAAGATTAGGTAATAGTGGAGTTATAGTTAACTCATATGTAGTTGCTGCTGTTCTAGGAATAGCTAACATTGGACCAATAGCAATAAATAGTAATGTAGAAAATATAAGCGCAAATTTTGAACCTATTTTAGATGCCATAGTTTCAAATGTTCCATCTCCTTTAGTAACAGCTAAAATAGCAAGAAGTGGTACTCCAACTCCAGTGCAAATAAAGCCTATAATACCTAATACAAATTGACTTCCAAAAGCATGGCCTAAGAAAGGGGGGAATATTAAATTTCCAGCACCAAAGAACATGGCAAATAGGGCAAAACCTATAATAACAATGTCTTTAATATTTTTCTTCATAATAAAATCTCTCCTCAATAAGAAATATTGTATAAATTTATGTAAAAACATATTGTAAAGTTACTATACATTTAAAAATTAAAATAAAAAATTACACAACATATATTACATAAAAAAATCCATTAAAATAGAAAATTTTAATGGGAAATGTTTTATTTTAATATTAACACTTAATTATTAAAGTATCAACATAAAATTACAAAATTATACGTAATGAAAAAAAACAATTAAAAAAAATGATAAAAAATTAGATAATCATATAAAAAAATTAAATATTACTATTTTGCATTAAAATGGTATTTTCTATGACTTAAATTGATTTAAGCACATATAAATGTTAACATAATGGTAATGAGGAAATTAAAATCTTTATATGAGAGGACGATATTAGATGAAAGTTAAAAAGGCGATTATACCAGCAGCAGGACTTGGAACAAGATTTTTACCAGCTACTAAAGCACAACCTAAAGAAATGCTTCCTATAGTAGATAAACCAACAATACAATATATAATAGAAGAAGCTGTTGCTTCAGGAATTGAAGAAATTCTTATTATAACTGGTAGAAATAAAAAATGTATAGAGGACCATTTTGACAAATCAATAGAATTAGAATTAGAGTTAGAAAAATCAGGAAAAGAAGAACTGCTTGAACTAGTAAGAAATATTTCTGATATGGTAGATATCCATTACATAAGACAAAAAGAGCCAAGAGGTTTAGGTCATGCAATACATTGTGCAAAAACATTTGTTGGAAATGAGCCGTTTGCAGTCTTATTAGGTGATGACGTAGTAGATAGTGAAAAACCTTGTTTAAAGCAATTAATAGATTGTTTTAGTGAATATAATACAACAATTCTGGGAGTACAAACAGTTCCAGAAGAAAATGTCTCTAAGTATGGAATAGTAGATGGAATTCATATTGAGGATAGAGTTTATAAAGTTAAGGATTTAATTGAAAAGCCAGCATTAGAAGAAGCTCCAAGTAATGTTGCGATATTAGGGAGATATATTATAACTCCAGAAATATTTAATATATTAGAAAATACAAAGCCAGGAAAAGGTGGAGAAATACAATTAACAGATGCTTTAAAGACTCTAATTAGTCAAGAAGCTATGTATGCGTATAATTTTGAAGGTAAGAGATATGATGTTGGAGATAAGCTTGGATTCTTGCAGGCAACAGTAGAATTTGCTCTAAAGAGAGAAGAATTAAGAGGAGATTTTATAGAATATTTAAATACAAAACCATGGGAAACAATAAAATAATATAGTTAAAAAGAGTAAGCATGTATATTTTGTAATAATTGAAGTGTTCAAGATTATTTTTATATTAATCTTGAGCACTTTTGATTTGATGAAAAATTATATTATTTACACAATTTAATCATAAGACAATATAAAACAAAAAATATAATTTAATTAATTATTTGCCTTAAAATGGTATATTATAGAAATAATAGATAAAAATATAAAGCTAAAAGTATAATTATGTACATTTTATGAAAAAAATGATAAAATTAATGTAGAAAAATGTTAATTATAGGAGGCGGTAAAATATGAGTGAGAAAAAGAAATGGGCCGAATTACTAAATTTTAAAAGTATTAAAACAAAATTAGTTATAATCATGATATTAATTGCAGCAATTCCTATTCTTATTTTAGGTGTAGCATCAATTTTAGAATTTACTATAAATAGTAATTTGGATTTTGAAAAAAACGGAATTAGTTTGGGAGATTCTGTAGAAGAACATGTAAATTCTAAATTTAAAGCAGTAGAAAATATGGTAGATTACATTGTAGAAAAAAATAAATTTGATGATAGTGAAGAAGATAAACTTTCATTGGAAAAAGATTTTGAATTATTTAAAGAAGGAAATCCAGATATATTATTTTGCTACTATTATAGTGAAGACAAAAAAGAATTTGTTATTTATCCTAATGATAGCATGCCAGAAGATGATTATACTAAAAGAGATTGGTACATAAAAGCTAAAGATGCTAAAGGAGAATATACTTTTACAGATGTATATAAAGACATAATGACTAATGAATATGTAGCTACAATATCTAAGGCGATTATGGAAAATGGAAATTTAAAAGGAGTTATTTGTATAGACTTTAAATTAAGCAGTATAGCTGATTCTATAGCTAATGTTAAATATGGAGAGACAGGTATTTTGTCTTTAGTTGATCAAAATGGAACAATAATTGCTAATACTAATAAAGAATTAATAGGAAATACAGATATAGGGGAAGAGCAAGCTTGGAGTACTATATTAAATAATGAATCTGGGTTAGTTGAAATAAATATAGATGGAGAGAACTATAAAGTTAACTTTGTAACTTCAAAAACTACTGGGTGGAAGATTTTATTAGAAATTTCTCAAAAAGAGCTTGATAAATCCGTGAATAAATACAAAAAAGTTTTAATAATGACAGCAATTGTATTGCTCATATTTGCAATAATTAGTGGAGAAGTTTTTTCAAGAAAATTAGCTAAGAGCATAAATAAAATTAAAAAAGGAATTGAAAAAGCAGCTAGTGGAGATTTTAGTAATAGTATAGATATATCAACTGGTGATGAATTAGAAGAATTATCAGATGAGTTTAATGAAATGCAAGAAAATATATCTAATTTAATCAGAAAAGTAGATAATTCTATTGTAGAGCTTAATAATACTTCTAGTAATGTTAAAGAGATGAGTGAGCAAGTAGCTACATCGATAGGAGAAGTGGCAAGTACAATAGGAGAAATATCTAAAGGAAGTATGGAGTCAGCAGAGAATCTTGTAACTTTAAGTAATAATTTAGAAGGCGTATCAGGAGAAATAAATAAAATAAATAATGCGACTCAAAATATAAATGAGGCAGCAGAAACAAGTAATAACTTAGGTAAGGATGGTATTGATATAATACAAATTCTTATGGAAAAATCAAATAATACTAAAAAAAGTACATTAGAGGTTAGTGATGTTGTATCTAAAGTTGAAGAAAGTGTAAAAAGTATAGCTGTTATGAATCAAACAATTTCTCAAATAACAGAACAAACTAATTTATTAGCTTTAAATGCAGCAATTGAGGCAGCAAGGGCTGGAGAAGCAGGCAAAGGTTTTGCGGTAGTTGCTGATGAAATAAGAAAGCTTGCAGAGCAGACAGCACTTTCAGCTAAAGAAATTGATGATGTAATTGCAGAAATAAGTAAAAATGTAAATCTTGCAGTTAAGCAAGTTGAAGAAACTAATAGCACTGTAGAGAGTCAAGAAGCTGCAGTAACTTCAGGAGAAAATATATTCAACAATATAATAAGATCTATAGAAGATCTTACTAAGAAAGTCGAAGAAGTTACACAAAGTGTAGATGAAGTTACTAAAAATAAAAATAGTGTTGTGGAAGAAGTGCAAAATTTATCAGCTATAGCAGAAGAAACAGCAGCAGGATCAGAAGAGGTTTCAGCATCAACAGAAGAAATATCATCATCTACAGATGAGTTTGTAGAAAATGCTAAATTATTAAGAGAAATATCACAAGAATTAGAGTTTGAAATTAGACAATTTAAATTAAAATAGATTAATAAAATGTAGTATGATAAAATGAATCTAAAAGACATAATATAGACATAGTATTTTTAAATTTTAATATAATTCTCAAAATTTGGAGGCTTTAATTTTATGAAAATATGTTATTTAGCGGATATAAATAGTGCGCATACTCATAAATGGTTAAATTACTTTGTTGGTAAGGGGTATGATATACATGTAATATCACTTGGTGATGGTAGCTATGAGGGAGTTTCTGTTCATTCTTTAGATGTACAGGATACTATAATGAAAAAAACTTCAGATAAAAGTAAATTAGAATATTTGAAGAAAATAAAAAGAGTAAAAGAGTTAATAAGAGAAATAAAACCAGATATACTACATGCACATTATGCTAGCAGCTATGGATTACTAGGTGCACTTACTAATTATCATCCTTACATAATCTCAGTTTGGGGAAGTGATGTTTATGATTTCCCAGTTAAATCACCTATACATAAATTTATGATAAAGCATAACTTAAAGAAAGCAGATTATATTTTATCAACAAGTAATGTTATGAAGGTTGAGACGCAAAAATATACAAATAAGGATATACAAGTAACACCATTTGGAGTTGATATTAACAAATTTGTTCCTAATAAAATAGAAAAAGAAGAAATAGTTATTGGGACGATCAAAACCTTGGAAGAAAAGTATGGAGTACAGTATTTAGTTAAAGCTTTTAAGGAAATAAAAGAAAGAAATAAAGATTTTAAATTAAAGCTTAGAATTGGTGGAAGAGGAAGTCAAGAAGCATATTTAAAAGAATTATGTAAAGAACTTCATATTGAAGATGATGTTACATTTTTAGGTTTTGTAGGCCCACAAGATATAGTTAAAGAATTTCAAAATTTTGATATTGCAGTATTTCCATCAACACTTGATAGTGAGAGTTTTGGGGTTGCAGCAGTTGAAGCTGAAGCTTGTGGAACACCTATAGTTGTAACAGATGTTGGAGGACTTATGGAGTCTACTAAGCCAAATTTAACAAGTTTAGTAGCGAAAAAAGGATCAGTTGAAGATCTTGCAGATAAGATAGATAAATTAGTTAAGGATAAAGAATTAAGAATTAAGATGGGAATAGCTGCAAGAAAATTTGTAGAAGACAACTATAATTTAGAAGATAATTTTAATGATGTAGATAAACTATATAAAAGTATAATAAAGTAATTAGAATTAAGTATAACTTAATCAGAAAATAAGCTTAGAGTTTCATTATTTTATAAATTGAAATTGTTAGAATTTAAGGAAAGTTAATCTGACAGTTTTAAGCTATAAAATAATAGAAACTCTTTCTTATTTTTTAGTAATTTTAATAAATACGTTCTTTAATATCACTTAAATCACTTTTTATAATTAGCTATTAAAATTAATAATGTTTTTTGTACTTTTGAATTAAAACTTCTATTCCAAATACAGTAATAGAAATTAGCAATATTGTATTTAATGCCAAATTTCCAAATCTAACAAATAATACACATATAAATAAAAAAATAAATATACTTAAGAGCCATTTAATAAATGTCATTTATGTTTCTCCTTTATTAATATAGTAAAATCATTAAAATTTGTTTTATTAATTTTAACTAGCACAATGCGCTAATTAATATTTTAGTAGTTTATCCTAAAAAGAAAATGAAATTCATATAAACAAAATATTAAGTGTACCCCTACATTTGATGGAATTAAAAAATAATAATATACTAGTTTTATTAAAATGGTCATGATACAATGATTTAATTTTATAGATAAGTATTTAAAAGATAATTATTAGGGGGAATAATTAATGAGAAATAGTAAGAATATGAATACTAAAGATATGGTTTTAATGGGACTTATGATTGCGTTAGTATATTTAGCTGGAAGTATAATTAAGATACCATCATTAGGCGGTTTTGTTCATATAGGTGATTGTATGGTATTTTTATCAGTAATAGTTTTAGGAAAAAAGAGAGGTTCTGTGGCAAGCGGGCTTGGAATGTTTCTAGTTGATATATTAGGTGGGTATTATTTTTGGGCACCATTTACTTTAGTGATTAAAGGAGTTATGGCTTATATAGCAGGAACTATTTTAGAAAAAATGACTGGAACTAAAGAAAGTATAAGATATATAATTGCTTTTATTATAAGTGGTGTATTTATGGTAATTGGATATTTTTTCTCAGGTATGATAATAGCAGGATTTTTAACTGAAAAAGCAGGTCTTATACAAGGGCTAATTTATGCATCTAAAGATATTTTAGGAAATATAATTCAAGTAGGAACTGGAATAGTAATAGCATTACCACTAAGTGCTATAGTCATGAAAGCAAAAAAGATTGCATTTACAAATTAAATTTATTTTTAGAATATTGTTATTGCAAAATATTTGGTATAATAAATGTAAGTGATTACACATATAAATAATTAATAGTAGTTAAATTAAGAAGCTTTTAATTTTACTAGGTTATAACTTGATATAATAGTAAAAATAAAGTAATATATTTATAAGTGAAATTTTATATACTGATAAGAAGAAGCTATTAAATGATCATATTGGGTTTATGGTTTGAAAGTGGTGGAGATATAAGTGCAAGATTATGAGAAACTCTATAATTCATTAATGGAAGAGTATAAAAGATATCAGATATTTGCAGAACAGCGAGTTCAGGAATTAAATAATAAAAACATTAAATTGGAAAAAAATTTAGATTCATTAACAAATATAGTTGAGATAAGTAAATATATAAATACATTTTTTAGTAATGATAACCTAATATCAATGATTAATGATATGATAATAGGCATACTAGGTGTAACTTATTCAACTATATTTTTGGTGGAAAACAATGATATTATTATAAAAAGTAGTAATATTGATGATATGAATGTAAAATTGACATCAAAGGAAATTATGTATATTAGCAATGAAGAAGAATTCCTTATTAATTCTATAAAGCCAATAAAACAATTAGGAATAAATAAAAAAAATATACATTCAATTATGGGAGTTCCAATTATATCTAAAAATGAATTTATTGGGTATATAATTGTAGAACACAATATATATAATTTTATGAATGTAGAACTTAAGCTATTTCTTAAATCAATTGCAAATCAAATAGCGATTGCTCTTGAAAATTCATTTTTATACAGGAAACTAGAGGATTTAACAAAAAGAGATGCTCTTCTAGGAATATATAATAGAAAATATTTTTTTGAATTTTTACAAAAGAAATCCGAAGAAGAAAGTAAATTTGCAATAGTGATGATTGATATAGATGATTTTAAAACAATTAATGATACTTGTGGGCATCAATTTGGGGATAAGGTTTTAAAAAATACAGTTTCAGTAATAAAAAAATGGATAGATAAAAATGATGTGATAGCAAGATATGGTGGAGAGGAATTTATTTTATACATATCAGATTTTAAAAATGAAGATGATGTATATGATAAAGTGGAAATTATAAGGAAATCTATTGAGAAAAGTACTGTTAAATGTGAAACAAAAGAAAAAAATGTTACAGCAAGTTTTGGAATATCTTTCTTCCCGCAAAATGGAAAAGATGCTAATGAACTTACGAAAGTAGCAGATGATTTACTGTATAAATCAAAAAGTAGTGGAAAAAACAGAGTACTAAGTGCACACATATTTAAAAATTAATGATTTTATAAAAAGCAGACTTAATTTAAGAATGCTTTTTTTGTTTAAATGTAATAGAATTTAACTTTTTTAATATAAATTAATTAAAAGAATTCATGATATATGTATTAGGAGTAATTATGGATGTAAAAAAACTAATGTCTTTAATTAAAAGAGAAGAAGGAACTAAATTAGACTTTAAATTAAGAATAGAAATTTGGAATGAAACAGGGAAAAAAGAACTAACTAAAGATGTGTGTGCCATTGCTAATTCAAATGGTGGAAGAGGATATATTATAGTTGGTGTTCAAGATAAAACAAAAAAGATAATAGGATTAAGTCAAGAGGATATGTTTAGAGAAGAACAAATTCAGCAGATAGTAACAACTAGATGTGAACCTCCTATACCACTAAAAGTCGATTTTATTAATGTTGAGGGAAAAATATTAGCAGTAATATCAATCTATGATGGAGAACAGAAGCCATATCAAGTTAGGGAAAATGGAGCTTTTTATATAAGAAGAGGTTCTACAACAGACACTATGAGAAAGCAGGAATTAATTGCACTCTTTGAAGAGAATCTAAGCTTAACTATAGAAACATGCCCAATAATTAGAAGCAGTGTAAATATGCTAAACATGGAACTCATAAAAAAATATTTTAAACAAAAAGGAATAGAAATAAATGAAGAAAATAAAGAGTTTTTATTAATAAGTTCTGGAATAGCTTATAAAGATAAAGAAAGTTCTGAGCTTAAATGTACCTATGGAGGTCTTCTTGTTTTTTCTAATAAAAATTATCTGTATATTCCTAACAATATGATTAAAATTATAAATCTATTAGATAGGGAGTATGGCGAGGTAGATATTATACAAGGTGATCTTATATCTATGATTGATAAGGCTGAAGAGCTAATAGAAAAAATATTACCTAAATATTATCCGTATTTTGCAGTAATAGAGGCAGTAAAAAATGCAGTACTTTATAGAGAGTATTATGATTTAAATAGAATAATTGAGGTTGTAATAAATAAAAATAATATCTATATTACAAGCCCAGGGGAGTTTATAGATCAAAATGTAAAAGGAGAAAAAACAAATTATAATAAGAGAAATATTTGGTTATATGAAAAATTGATTACTATAGATGAGAAAAAGAGATTTTTGAATAATGGTAAAGGCTTTTCTAGAATAAAAGATTCCTTTAAGGGGAAAGGAAGGGTAAGATTTATTAATTCTAATGTTGAGCATAGTTTTAAAGTTATATTACCAGGAATAGAAAAGTACAGAAAGTAAATAGCATAGATTATTGCCAAATTTACTACATAACGATATACTATAAGTGATGTTCAAAAAACATCACTTTAATTTTATAAGGATTTATAATTGCATAAAATTATATTCTATTTAAAGAAATAACTAATAATAAGTATGTAGTAATTATTTTTATGTTAAAAATTACTTAACATGTGAAAATTATTTAGAAGTTAAGTTATTTATATTTAAGTCAAAATTTTAGGAGGTACTATAATGGCAAATGTATTAGATGAGCTATTAGAACGTGGATACATAAAACAATTTACTCATGAAGACGAAACTAGAAAATTATTAGAAAATGAAAAAGTAACTTTTTACATAGGATTTGATCCAACAGCTGATAGTTTACATGTTGGTCATTTTATAGCTATGATGTTTATGGCTCATATGCAAAGAGCAGGACACAGACCAATAGCTTTAATTGGTGGTGGAACAGCTATGGTTGGTGATCCAAGTGGAAAAACTGATATGAGAAAAATGCTTACTAAGGAAGATATTCAACATAATGTAGACTCAATAAAGAAGCAAATGGAAAGATTCATAGACTTTTCTGATGATAAAGCATTATTAGTAAACAATGCAGATTGGTTATTAAACTTAAATTATGTTGACTTCTTAAGAGAAGTTGGAGTTCATTTTTCAGTAAATAGAATGCTAACTGCAGAATGTTTTAAACAAAGATTAGAAAAAGGATTGTCATTCTTAGAATTTAATTATATGTTAATGCAAGGATATGATTTCTATGTATTAAATCAAAAATATGGTTGTAAGATGGAACTTGGTGGAGATGATCAATGGTCTAATATGATTGCTGGAGTTGAGCTTGTTAGAAGAAAAGCTCAAGGTGAAGCAATGGCTATGACATGTACATTATTGACTAACAGCCAAGGTCAAAAAATGGGTAAAACAGTAGGTGGAGCTTTATGGCTTAATCCTGAAAAAACATCTCCATATGATTTTTATCAATACTGGAGAAATGTAGATGATGCTGATGTAGAAAAATGTTTAGCATTATTGACATTCGTACCTATGGATGAAGTAAGAAGACTTGGAAGTCTAGAAGGTGCTGAAATAAATCAAGCTAAGAAAGTGCTTGCATTTGAAGTAACAAAACTTGTACATGGAGAAGAGGAAGCTAAAAAAGCAGAAGAGGCTGCAAATGCTTTATTTGCAGGTGGAGCTGATATGTCTAATGTACCTACAGTTACAATAAGCAAAGAAGAAATCGGATTACCAATACTAGATATAATGGCTAGTACTAAAATAGTACCTTCTAAGAAAGAAGGAAGAAGATTAATAGAACAAGGTGGATTATCTATAAATGGAAATAAAGTAGATGATGTGAAGAGAGTCTTAACAGAAGAAGATTTTGAAGATGGTGTTGTTCTAATTAAAAGAGGAAAAAAGAACTATAATAAAATTGAAGTAAAATAAATTAGATAGCAATTTAGATATAAGAGTGAGAAGAAATTCTCACTCTGATTTTTTTAACAGGAGGGTATCATATGAAATATTATGTAGTAGATGCATTTGCGGAAAATATATTTACAGGAAATCCAGCAGGAATATGTGTATTAGATGATTATCTAAATGATGATATAATGCAGAAAATTGCATCAGAAAATAATTTGCCTGAGACAGCTTTTATTATTAAAGAAAATGAATCTTATAGAATTAGATGGTTTACCCCTAAATATGAAATTGATTTATGCGGGCATGCTACCTTAGCTAGTGCATTTATAATTCATAATTTTATTGAAAAGGGTATTGATGAGATTAAATTTCAAAGTATGAGTGGTGAATTAAAAGTTAGTTGTAAAGATGATATATATACATTAGATTTTCCTACAAGAGTACCTAAAAAAATAGAAAATATAGAAGAATTAAAAGATATTATTGGTACAAATATTTTAGAAACATATATTTCAAGAGATTTATTGTTAGTTATTGATAATGAAAAAACTTTACTTGAATTAAGTCCTAATTTTGAAAAGATGGCTCAATTAGAAATTGGAGATGGAATTATAGTTACAGCAAAAGGAGATAAATATGATTTTGTATCTCGTTGTTTCTATCCTAAATGTGGAGTCAATGAAGATCCAGTTACAGGTTCAGCCCATTGTAATTTAATTCCTTACTGGGCAAAGAGATTAAATAAAAATGAAATGATGGCGAAACAAATATCTAGTCGAGGCGGAAATTTATACTGTAAATTAAAAGGAGAAAGAGTAAATATTAGTGGAAAGGCAGTATTGTACTCAGAAGGAATAATATATTTATAAGAAGTATGTAAATTATAGAAAGAAAAATATAATAAGATTTGTATGAGTTAAAATAAGTATTTTTAATATTTGATATTTGATGAGTGTAGGTTTATATCTACACTCATTTTTTGAATTTTAATGACTACTTAAATTGATCAAGCTTTAAAATATATAATATGTATTATATATTTTAGTTAGTAGTTAACTTATAATAATTTTAATCGATAAGTATAGTAGATTATATATGAGCTAGGGGAGAATGATTATGCCAGGAATTTATAATATAAATAATGGATACAATAATAATACAAAGAAAATTTCTAGCAAGTTAACCTTTGAAGTAGGAGAGAAATTTACAGGAAGAATAGTTGAAAAAGGTGACGGAAAAGATGTAACTATAAAGTTAGCTGATGGGTGGCAATTCATTGCAGAACTTGATGGAAATGTGAATTTAGATGATATTAAATTAGTAAAATTTCAAGTAGAGGGTTTTGAAAGCGGAAAACTAAAATTAAAGCTAATTCCAAATACTACAGATGATTCAGCCGTTGATGATGAAAATTTTCAAGAAATAGTTGAAAAAGAAGGACTTTCAAAAGAAGATATTGATCTTCTTAAAAAAATGGTAAAACATAATATACCATTAACAAGAGACAATATTAATGAAATAAAAGGATTGATTCAATTTAATGAAAAAGTGAATTCAGATCCAGAAGAAATTGATGCATTTATTGAGAAATATCTTCAAAGCAAGGGAATAGATTCTGGTAGTGATAATGGTCAGGCTATTAAGGAGATTCTAACAAGATTTTTAAACGTATTTAAAAATATGAGTACTGAGGATATAATTACATTTATAGAAAATAAGTTGGATTTTACAGAAGAAAATATAAATAGCTTTAATAAATTATTTAAAGGTGATGAATCGATAGAAAAATTACTTATTAAAATAAGCAATTCGCTAAATAGCTCGGAAAATATTGATGTAAATGTGGAAAAAAATAATTTGAATTTAGAAAAAGAACAGATCCTTAATAAAGGAATAGATTTAGGTAAATCTAATCCAGAGACAACTATGGCTTCTAAAGTTTATAATTCAAATGATCCAGCAAATAATAAATTGAATATTTTAGATATATTGAAGACCTTAGCTGGTGAAGATAAAAAAGATTCGGATGGCATAGATAAAAATATTTTACCAAAAGATATAGATAATCAATCAAGTTCTTTAGAAGACAAATTAAATAATAAAGAATTTTTAAAAGTATTAAAAGATAGTATTAACAGTGACAATATGTCTTTTAAAGATAGTGTTAAGAATCAGGCTGAAAGTTTAATAGAAACTAGTAATAAGAATAAACTAGAGGAAGTCCTAAGTAAGATTGAAGGAAAAGATATAAAACTTACTGATGGTGAATTCAAAAAGTTAAATGATTTACTAAATAATAAAGTTCAAGTAGAGGATATTTTTAAAGGTAATAAATCATTAGATGATATACAATCAAAGCAGCTTTTTAATAATTCAAAACAAGGATTTATGGCTAAAGATGCAATTGAAAAAAATCTTACAGACCAATTTTTTAAAGACGGTTTTAGAAATAAAGAAATTATAAAATCAGATATTAGAGGTAAAATTGATGGTGTAAGAGACATAGTAAAAGGCTTAATAAGTCAACTTGAATTAAAAGATGACAGCTATGAAAAAGTAATGAATTTAATAAAGAGTAATATAAATGATTTTAAAGTATTTAATTCTATTAGTAATGAATATTATTATTTAAATATACCTGTTAAATCAGAATTTCAAGAATATCCATGCAAACTTATTATAAAGGATAATAGAAAAGATGGTAAAAAAATAGATTCAACTAATGCTAAAATGGTGGTAAGTATTAAAACTGTTAATTTAGGTGAAATTGATGGATATTTAACTATGAGAGATAATAAAATTGATGTAAACTTAAAATGTGATGAATCATTTAGCTCTATTTTAAGGAATAATAAATCGAAGCTTGTTGATGGTTTATCTACATTAGGCTTATTGGTTAATGTGACAGTATCTGATAAAGAAAAGCCTGTAGATTTAGTAAGCTGTAGAGAATTCTTCAATGACTTGACAATATCAACAATAGATACTATGGTATAAACAGTTGTTAGACTCATGTAATTCTTTAAGGAGAGAATAAAAATATGAATCAAAGAAAAAAAGCAGCAGCATTAAAATATGAATTTAATAGTGATGCGCCAATAGTTACTGCAGCTGGTATGGGGCATATTGCTGATAAAATAATAGAAAATGCAGAAAAAAATGAGGTCCCTATAGTTTACAATAAAGAACTAACAGACTTACTTTGTAATGTAGATATAGGTGATGAAATACCTACAGAATTATACGAGGCAGTAGCACATGTAATAGCTTTTGTTACAGACTTGGATAAAAAAAGGTTGCGTTAATAGAAAGGTAATAAAAATAGATGGCACTTTATACAATTTCAGACTTACACTTGGGATTTAATGTTGAAAAGCCAATGGACATTTTTGGTGATAAGTGGAAAGGACATTGTGACAAAATTAAAGAAAATTGGCTTAATAAAATAACTAATGAGGATACAGTACTTATTGCAGGAGATATATCTTGGTCTTTAAGGGAACAAGATAGTAAATATGATTTAGATTGGATAAATGATTTACCAGGTAAGAAAATTATAAGTAAAGGAAATCATGATTATTGGTGGGGAAGTATTTCAAAATTAAATGCAATGTATGAAAATACAAAATTCTTACAGAATAATTATTATACCTATGAAGATTATGCTATATGTGGTACCAGAGGCTGGACCTGTCCTGGAGGAGATAAATATACAGCTAAAGATGAGAAAATATATAGCAGAGAACAAATAAGACTTAGACTTTCACTTGAAAGCGCAAAGAAAAATGGATTTGAAAAATTCATAGTTATGCTTCATTATCCTCCAACTAATGATAAATTTGAAGAATCAGAATTCACTAAGATAATAAAAGAATTTAATGTAGAAAAAGTGATATATGGACATTTACATGGACCAGTTTTATTAGGAAGATTATTAGTTGGAAATTTTGATGGAGTTGAATATATTCTGACATCTGCAGATTATCTTGATTTTAATCCAAAAAGAATAATTTAGATAAAGAAAAATAAAAGATCCATTTTAAAATGGATCTTGGGGTATCGACGAAGTCGATACCTTTTTTTGTTAATAAGATTTTAATAAATTAACCTAATGAAGAGATGGAATTGTTAAGTTTTGATATTTCATTAGTTTGTTTATCAAGTCCTGATGCAATTTCTTCTGCTAAGGCTTCATGTTCCTCATAAAATACATGTATATTATCAACTGCTGAAATTACATGATCTTTTTCTTCAGAGGCATCAGTTAAATGTTGTATACAAGTAGTAATTTCATCTGTAGCATTTTCTATTGAAGCTTTTATTTCTGAAAAACCACTTTTAGCAGTATCTAATGAATTATGTTGAGTTACTAGTGCTGCATTACCTTCATTCATTGCATTAGAAGCTTTTAGAATATCTACTTTAATTTCATCTAATATACTAGTTATACTTTGTACAGCTAGCTTTGAATTCTCAGCAAGTTTTCTTACTTCACCAGCTACTACTGAGAAACCTTTACCAGCTTCGCCAGCTCTTGCAGCTTCTATTGCAGCATTTAAAGACAATAGGTTAGTTTGACTTGCAATTTGACTAATAGAATCTGTAATACTATTAACAGATTCTAATTTAGAAACTAGAGCATTAACTGTTGAGCTTGAAACTGTAAAAGCATTTTCAAGTTCATTTAGTGAAGAATCTAAGTTTCCAATTGTATCTAGTCCAGTGTCAGCTAATTTATCTGTATCTAATACTTTTATATGAACATTTGTAATATTTATAGCTAAATCTTCCATGTTATTGCTGAAATTACTTAATATATCTTTAGCAGTAGATATTTCTCTGCTTTGTGAGGCCGTTGAAGTTGCTAAAGAAGACACAGAAGATGAAATATCTTTAAGAGAATTATCTATTTCACTTGTTTTAGATTTTAATGCACCTATTTTCTCAGATAAATTGTTGTTTAATACATTGTCATTGTTTTTTAAAGAAACATTAACTTCAGAATTGTTAAAGTTTTCCTCATTATTTTTGTTGGCAAATTTGTTTTTAAAAATACTCATAATATACATTCCCTCCATAGCTTAAAAAGTTATATTTTAATTACTATCTTTAATCAAATCTTTCGCCGAACGTGCCAAGTCCTTAATTTTGTAAGATGAATTTAAGCTAGTAATAGTTTTCGAAAACCATAATAAAGCATCAGAATAATTACCTAAACGTCTATTTAACTCTCCTAATAAATACATTAAAGAATCTCTTTGAAGACCATATACAGGGAATCTTTCTTTAATGTATGTTTCATTAAATGCCTCAAGAGCTTGTTTTAAAAATGAATTTTCATGGTCCTTTTCCTCTAGTAATCTATACATCCAAGCGATTTTAATAGAAATCATAGCTTTTGTACTATCTGGTAAATCAAGAAGTACTGCATTTAATAATGCTAATTTGTAACGCTCAATAGCTAAATTTGCATCTAATATATCTGGGTAGATCCTTGGTGTCCATTTTGGAGTTATTCTATTTAATACCAGATTTTTTTTATATGATTTTATTTTTTCAAAATCAGCTTTCATTGCGGAGTAACCACAAGAATTACATATCCAAGTATCATAAAAATATGGATTTATTACAGAATATCGTATAAAAAAATCTGAATCTTTAGATATGATTCTTGGAGATTTAGATTTTACAGATTTAATTTTAAATTGTGCATCACACACTGGACAAGTAATTTTTTTATCAAACAAATGATCTAAGATATTTGAGTCATACATTTTAGACACCTCATAGAAAAAATTGCAAATTTTAATATTCCATATAGATTATACCATATAAAAAAGTTCCATACAGGATTTATAAAAAAATAAATTGCATATTCATTAAATAAATACACAGAATTTAAACTTTTTGATATAATAGTAATGAATGATGTTATTTAAAGGGTGGTATTGATGGCAATAAATGATTGGAAGAATTTTCTGATGCCTTATGAACAAGCGGTAGAAGAGCTTAAGGTCAAGTTGAAGTCAATTAGAAAAGAGTATAGACGAAAAAATGAGTATTCACCTATAGAATTTGTCACTGGTAGAGTAAAAGAAATTTCAAGTATATTAGAAAAAGCTAGTAAATTTGAAATACCAGTAGATAGAGTTAGATATGAATTAGAAGATATTGCAGGAATAAGGATAATGTGTCAGTTTGTTGATGATATAGATACTGTTGTAGAACTTTTAAGAGGACGTAAAGATATGCAAATCTTATATGAAAAAGATTATGTTACTAACGTTAAAGAAAGTGGATATAGAAGTTACCATATGATAATTAAGTATCCTGTAAATATGGCAGAAGGTCAAGTCGAAATATTAGCTGAATTTCAAATAAGAACATTAGCGATGAATTTCTGGGCAACTATCGAACACTCACTAAATTACAAATATAAACAACATATACCAGATGAATTAAAGCATAAGCTTAAAAGTTCAGCTGATGCAGCTTTTAGATTAGATGAAGAAATGCTAGAAATAAAAGATGAGATTAAGGATGCTCAAAAGTTATTTGAAGTAAAATCTCATTTGATTTCCAATATAATGAATAATCTATTAACACTAAGTTCATTAGGAAAAGCAGCAGAAGCATCCAGGTACCAAAAAACATTAAATAAACTTATAGAAGATGGAGAGGTATGGGAGCTAAATAGTTTACTATTTTCTGTTAAAAGGGAAATTGAAAAATATAAAGATTAGGCAAGGCTATGTTTGGTTAGGTTTATCAAACATAGCCTTTTTTAGAAAGATTTTAAAAGGAGAATTAAATGGATAAAGAATATATATTAAAAAAATTAGAAAATGATCCTTCTTTTATTCAAGAACTTGATGAAAGTAATGATGAATATAACTTATTTATAGTTAAGAATAATGGAAGTAATATTAGATACATTAAGAACCCTAGTAAGGAGGTTCAAAAAGCTGCTATTAAAAAAAGTCCTCTAGCAGTAGAGTATATTCCAAACCTTGATGAAGAGGTAGGAATAATTGCTGTTAAAAGCCTATGGAATTCATTAGGTTTAATAAAAAATCCAAGTAGTAGAATAATAAGAGAAGCTATTAATACTAAGGGATGGGCTATAAAGTTTATACAAAATCCAAGCGAAGAATTGCAATTATTAGCTGTTGAAAAAGATTATGATGCAATAAAGTATATAGAAAATCCATCAGAAAATGTTCAGATTAAAGCAATATACAATCATTATTCAGCTATTCGCTTCATAAAAAATCCAACATTAAAAGCAAAATTAGAATCTGTGAAACTAAATGGAGAAGCGATAAATTATATTGCAAATTACGATTTAGATGAAATAAAACTATTTATAGCTGAGAATATAAACGTAGTTAAATATTTGTATGAGACTATAGATATTGATATAGTTATAGAAGTTTTAATGGATAAAGTGAAACAAGACAAAATAGAAAAGAAATATATAGAGAACTTTTTAGACTTGGAAATATTAGAAATGGATAAAATTAATTTTATTAGAGAATATGGAAGTAAAGAAGCTAAAAGGTTTTTGGTAGATTATAAGCTATCAATATAGAGGGGGGAGAAAAGTGAATTATTCAGAAACTTTAAATACAGTAGAATTAATAATTGCATCTAATGAAGTTCCTTTAATAATAGGAGAGAGCGGTATAGGAAAAACTTCATTAGTTAAGCAAATAGCAAAAAATAATGGAAATTATTTAGTTACTATAGATGCAAATTTACTAAAAGAAGGAGAAATAGGAGGATTGCCATTAGTAGAAAATGGGGTAACAGTATATGCAACACATCATAAATTAATTGAAATTAAACGGGCATTAGAAGAAGAGGAAAACAGAAATGTTATTTTATTTGTTGATGAATTAAATAGATGTGACCATACAGTATCTCAAGAATTGATGAATTTAATTTTAAATAGAGAGATAAATGGATATGTTTTAGACAATAGAGTACATGTAATTGCAGCAATGAATCCATCTAATAGACATGATGGATTTGAAGGAAGTCAATATGAAGTTGTAGATATGGATCCAGCCCAAGAAGATAGGTTTGTTTGGGTAGAACTTAATTCAGATGTGAAAGAATGGATTAAATGGGGTATGAGTGAAGGCGGAAAAATAAATGAACATATTTTAGAGTTTATATCTACTTTTCCTCAATATTTACATACTCCAAATTCAGAAGAAAATATAAAGGCAACACCGAGAAGCTGGGAGAGAATATCCAAGGCTTATGATGTTTATGTGAACAATAAAGATAAATATTCAATAAACACATTTTTAAATACAGTAAAAGGTAATGTTGGAGTAAGTATAAGCAATGATTTTGGAACATTTTTGATGAACCTACAAAAGCCTTTAATAAAAGCTGAAGATATATTTGAAGATGAGGTTTTAAGTTTTGATTTAAAAGAAAATATAGAGAATGAAAATCATTCAAGATTATATATATTAGCTAAAAATGCTTTAAGAGTATTGGAAAAATCAATTACACAAAAGAACTTAAGATTATTTTCAGAACTTTTAGATTTATATCCTAGAGACTTAAGACTTGGAATAATGAAAGAGATAAAAAGAGATTATAAAGATGGAGTATATAGAGAGTTACTAAATACTGATGAATTTATAGAAACATTCTTCAATATATTTAAATAATATAGTTTAACGCGTTGTGCTATTTAAAAAATTAATAAAACAATTATTTATTCTATGTTTGTTTTGACTATTATTAACTAGTACAACGTATATAGTTTATATAAAGGTATGTACGATTTATTTAATATTAATTTAGATAGTAGGAGGATAAAGAATGGATTTTGATGAAAAACGGCAGATGCTTCTAAGAGAGGCTTATGATTTTAAAAGTTTAAATGAGTTTGATACTCAATATAGTAGAAGTTTTTTTGAACTTGTTGAAGATGTTATATTGTATTTATTACAAGGAGAAGATAATTTTTTTGGTCAATTTATGCTTAAAATTAAAAGAGGAATACGTGTTGATATAACAGCGCCAATAGGAACTATTCCTAAAAGAGATGGATTTAATATGTATTTTAACCCATTTTTATTTCTTACTTGTGATAAAAAAGAGATGGTAGCGTTGTTTAAACATGAAATTTATCATATAATGTATTCTCATTATGACCGTGAGAGAGAAATGAAAAATAGGATAGGTAAAGAAGCTATAGCTGTTGCATTAGATATTTCTATAAACCAATACATAAAGAATCTGCCAGGATGGAGCAAAAGATTAAATGGAATAAATATGGAATACAATATAGAACTTCTAGAAAATAGAAGTGTAGAAGAATATGGAGAAGAAATTTATAAGTCAATAAAATCTAGAATAAAAGAACCTAAGATAGTTGAAGAATCTGAATTTGAATATGAGATAAATATAGAGAAATCCCATGATATATGGCAAGAAATAGATATATCCAAGGAAGATATTGAAAGTCTAACTAAGAAGGCAGCAATTAGTGCTTATAGTGATAATGCTCCAGATGGAGTTAAAAAAGTGATTTTAGGATATAAAGAAAAAGCTGAAATACCATGGCAGCAGGTTCTTAAAAATATACTTCCTTCAGTAAAATCGGGATATAAAAAAACAATAATGAGAAGAAGCAGAAGACAGCCTGAAAGATTTGATTTAAGAGGAGTACTTCCTAAAAGAGAAACAGAGATAATTGTAGCAATTGATATTAGTGCTAGTATGACAGATAAAGACTTACGAAAAATATTATTAGAAATTTTATCAATAACAGAAAATAGTAAAGATAAAATTACAATTATAGAATGTGATAATGAAATTAGAAGTATATATAAACTAAAGACAGAGGAAGATATTAGAAAACGAAGCAGAAACAATGGATCAACATCTTTTACACCAGTTTTTAGATATATAGCTGAGAATAATTTAAAAAATGCAGTTCTTATATATTTTACAGATGGTGTTGGTGAAAAGGAATTGGAAATAAAACCAATTAATAAAAAGATATTATGGGTGATTTCTGGGAATGAGGAGTTATCTATAAAAAATCCATATGGTGAAGTTAAAAGAATTAATACAGAAAAGAAAGAAATTATACAAGGTAATGAAGGTTTAAAAATGGTTAATGAATCAATCCATGATTGGGCTAGATAATTAATTTTAAGTAGTTAAATTTACTACTATATGATAAAATATACTAGGATAAAGGAGGCGTCGTATTTGAAAAAAAAGCCTAGAAATATAGACTATGTGATGATATTAAGTGTTCTTCTTATATTAAGTATTATTATGAATATATATATGTCAGTAAAAAATGTAAACTACAGATATAAATTAGGAAAGCAATCATACATTGAAGCAGAAAACATAAGGCAAAGAAATGAGAGTAATATGGACATACTATCAAAGTGCATTGATGAAGGCTGTATAGCAAATAGTGATTTATTAAAATTATATAAGAATTATGATGTTATATCTACAGATATAATAGGACTTTGGCAGCAATATGGAGCATACACTGAAAATGGATTACCAGCATTTTTAAAAGTTATTAAAAGTGATAAAGTAATAGAAAATAATATTCATGTGAAAATAAAAGACTATATATCATCTACTTTGACTAGGGAAATGGAAAATAACAATAGTAAAGTAATTCTGATAGATGATGAACTTGATAGATTTGTATCGATGTATGAAATGTCAGAAGGAATATATAATTATTTTAATGATTTTAATACAAATATACTTTTAGGAGCTAGTGGTGAAGACAAAGAAAAGAAGGTTATAAAAAATCATTATTGGATTGATATGTTAGAGGGAATATATAATATAAATGGAGAATATGCAGATGTTCAGTGGGAAAATGAAAATACTGAGCCTGTTGCAGATACAAATATAGATGATAAAGATTAATTTTTAGTAAGTATAAATTAATTATAATGAAAATGTAGAATAAATATTAAATTTTAATAAAAACTCTATATCTATTCTACATTTTCTAATTATAATACTAAGTTATACTGAAGTAGTATTAGTGGCATCCACCACCGCAAGAACCACATCCGCCACCTTCAGGAGCAATAACTGGCTTTAGACTTAATCCATTGCCGTCATTTTCTTCTGTAGAAAGGATTATAAATCCACCAAATTGGTCAATTAGTGTTTCTTCAACAATAAATGAAACTTCATTAACTTTTTCAACTATATCACTGTCAGTACTTTCTGAAACAGAGATATTAAAAACAGGACCGCTACATGCATTACCTGCAAAATTAATTCTAATGTTGTAATCATTTATGTTATTTTCATCTAAAAAACCTTTAAATTCGTTATAAGCTTCTTCACTTATAGTAATATTATTCATATAAACACCTACTTTACAAAATCTCATTAACTAAATTTGTTAATATAAAGTAAGTATAGCATATATATTTAAAAATAAAAAGTTAATTTAATAAGTAAAAATATAGTAAAAAATATGGTAATATGCTATAATTTACCAATAAATACTATTCAGTGCGAGATAAACTAAATTGTATATTTAATTTATTTAAACATAAAATTTATATGGTCATTTAAATATTTTACAAAGGGGAATTGTATATGAAACCATATGATAAAAAGTATATTTTTCAACAAATTGAGAAATACAATGAATTAATAGATGAAAAAACTTATGGTAATTATAAAATAGTAAAAAATTATATAGATAATGAAAGCATGCAAGGATACATGTATGAAAATACTAAATCGTATAACTTACCTGTAATAAAGCTTTTAAAAGATGATATTAGCTTGATGAGATTAACATTAAAAGAGATAGAGAGTTCTTTTTGTGCAATCAAATTTGCACATGGAAAAGTAGGGATCATTGGACTTGGTCTTGGATATGTAGTACAGGAAATTGCTAAAAAGGAAGAGGTTGAAGAAGTAATAGTTTATGAAATAAGCGAAGAGGTGATTAATCTATATAAGCATAATTTTCATGAAAATAGAAAAATAAAAATAATACATGGTGATGCTTTTAAAGCAAAAAGTGATAAGTTTGATTTTTTTTATGTTGACATATATGAATATAAATTAACTGAAAAGGTAGTTGAAGATTATAAGGCTTTTAATAGGCTTCATGAAATTGAAGATTATAGTTTTTGGGGAATGGAGCATTTTTTGTTAAGTTGTAAATATGAAGATATATTGTGGGTATATATACCAGAGATTTGGGTTGAAATGAGTAAGAAAATGTATGAGGCTTTAGATATGTCTAGCTATATCAAACAATATAAACAATTAGATGAGGATAAAGTTAGAGATATTTTGTTTAAGTTTAAAGAAGTTTTAAATTCAGAGATGTAATATATTAATTCAAATAAATATAGTTATTACTAAAAGAAAAGAGTGATATTTATGATATTATCGGGGAAAGAAATCCTAAAAAATATAGGCAAAGACATAAAGATAGAACCATTTGATGAAAAAAAAATAAATCCTAATAGTTATAATTTATCTTTACATAATGAATTAATGGTTTATGAAAATGAAACATTAGATATGAAAAAACCTAATAAGACAAAAATAATTAAAATTCCAGAGGAAGGACTATTATTAGAACCAGGAAAGTTGTATTTAGGTAGAACAAATGAATTTACTAGTACTGATAAGTATGTTCCAATGCTTGAAGGTAGATCGTCAACAGGAAGATTAGGACTATTCATACACGTTACAGCAGGCTTTGGAGATATTGGATTTGCGGGATATTGGACACTAGAGATTTTTTGTGTTCAGCCAATAAAAGTTTATCCAAATGTTGATATATGTCAAATATATTACCATGACATACATGGTGAATATGACTTGTATAAGAGTGGAAAATATCAAAATAATACTGGGATACAACCAAGTTTAATGTATAAGGATTTTGAAAGATAGAAGATTAGTTATAAAGGATTATAAGAAATTAAAATTTGTATTTTGGATTCAGGAATGGATTTTAATTCTATTTTAATTATAAGGATTTAGAGAGTGTCTAAAATGTATTTATTACATATTGGATGCTCTCTTAATTTATACATCATTAAATGTATCTAGGATATGATTTTATAAAACTTAAGTACTCTAAAATGCATCTTACACATTTAAGTATTGTTATATTAATATTATAAAAATATACTACACAATATAAGGCGATGGATAAATAGGAGGAGTTTTATGGGGAATATTATACAAGTTAATAACTTATCAAAGAGTTTTGGTAAAACAAAAGCAGTAGACAGTATTAGCTTTGAAGTAAAAAAAGGAGAGTTATTTGGATTTTTAGGGGTTAATGGTGCAGGTAAATCAACTACAATCAACATGCTTTGCACATTGATGAAAAAATCTTCTGGAAATGCAAAAGTATGTGGATTTAATATAGGAGATGATAATGAACACATAAGGAAAAAAATAGGAGTAGTATTTCAGAATAATACCTTAGATGATTTATTGACAGTAAAAGAAAATTTAATTTCAAGAGCTTATTTATATGAAGATGATTCAAAGATAATTAAGAAAAATTTGAACAATGTATGTGAAATTCTTCAAATAGGCAATTTATTAAATAAGCAATTTAAAGATCTTTCAGGAGGACAAAAGAGAAATTGTGATATTGCTAGAGCATTAATGCATACACCAGAAATACTATTTTTAGATGAGCCTACAACAGGACTTGATCCTAAGACACGTAAAAATTTATGGAATAGTATAGAGTACCTACAAAAAGAATCTGATATGACAGTATTTCTTACTACTCACTATATGGAAGAGGCAGCAAAGGCAAATAATATTTCCATTATGGATAGTGGGAAAATAGTTGCACAAGGAACACCATTTGAATTGAAAGAAGAATATGCAGGAGATTTATTAAAAGTAGAAAGTTTAGATAATGTCTCTATGGAAAAGATAATAAAAACTAGTAAATTAGATTGTGAAAGGGAAAGTAATAGATTAATTATAAAAATAAAAAATAGTATTGATTCTATTGATTTGCTTAATGAAATTAAGCAATATATAAAATCTTTTGAAGTAGTCCAAGGAACAATGGAAGATGCTTTTTTGAATATTACAGGAAAATCTTTAAAGGAGGATTAGAAGATGAAAACAGTTATTATGTTGACCAAAAGAAACATGCTGTTATATTTAAAAGATAAATCAGCAGTATTTTTCTCACTATTATCGATGCTTATAATAATTGGATTAACAATTATATTTCTAGGAAAAATGAATGTAGATAACATTTTAGAAATGGTTTCTATAGAAAGAAAGCTTGCTGAATATTTGGTTAATTCATGGGTTATGGCTGGAATTATAGTAGTTAATTCTGTTACAGTAACACTTGGAGTAATAGGAATTATGATTGAAGATGAGGATAGAAATAGAATAGCAAGTTTTTGGGTTGCACCAATTAGTCATGTGAAAATAATTTTAGGCTATATAATATCATCATTTATAATAGGATGTATATTTTGCTTTATAACATTAGGGATATCGCAAGTCTATATTTATTCAGTTGGTGGTGAATTTCTTGGATCTATGGAATTAATAAAATCTATAATATTTATTGTTATAAATGTTTTTTCATCTGCATGTTTTGTATTTTTTATAGCTACATTTGTTCATAGTACTAATGCATTTTCTTCTATAAGTACTATCATTGGGACATTAATTGGATTCATAGCTGGAATGTATCTACCAATGGGGTTACTACCTAATATGGTTCAAAAAATAGTTAAATTATTCCCAATAGTTTATGGAACATCACTTATGAGAGGCGTATATGTAAAAGATGCAATAGAAAATGTTTTTAATGGTGCTCCAGTAGAAATCATAAATGAATATACAGATTATATGGGCATTACACTATCATTAGGTGGACAATATATAGATGATACTAAGAAAGTGTTGATTTTATTAGGAAGTGGTTTTATATTTATTTTATTATCAAGTATAGTTCTTAAAAAAAAGAACATTAAAGACAGGTAGAAGGCTTAAAAGTAACTACTGAATTAAAAAATGGGGGCATATATGAAAATAATAATAGAGGATATTAAAGATGGTGAAGAAGAGTCAATTACAATTAGATCTAACAATATAGATGATCATATTTTACAAATGATTTATGGAATTAAGATGAATAAAAAGAAGGCAATAGGTATGTATGAAGGACAAATATACATGATAGATCCTACTGATATATATTATTTTGAGGCTGTAGATAATAAAGTTTTTATTTATTGTGATAAAAAGGTATATGAATCAAAATTAAAACTTTATGAAATAGAAAAAGATTATGAAAACACAGATTTCTTTAGAGCATCTAAGTCAATAATACTAAATTTATCAAAGATAAGAAATTTAAGTCCTGCCTTTAATGGAAGATTTGAAGCATTGCTTAAAAATAAAGAAAAAGTAATAATATCTAGACAATTTGTTCCAGAATTAAAGAAAAAGTTAGGTCTATAGGGGGATTTATTTATGAGAAAATATTTTAAGGATATGTTAAACACATTTTGTATTATAAATACAGGAATAACAATAGGTGCTTCGGTGTTTATATACATTTTTCAAAATGGTGTATCATTAGATGTTAATATTTTATGGCAGATATTAATAGTATCATTATTAACATCTTCTATTAATATAGTATTTTATTCAAAAGTTGAACTAAGCAAAAAAGAAATTTTAGTTAGAGGTGGAATTCAATATCTTTTAATAAATATAATAACATTAACATGTGCATATTTCTTTATATGGATTGATTTTAAATCAAGTAAAACTATATTAGGATTAGTTTTAACAATACTTTTCGTATTTATATTTACATGGCTAATTTGTTATATAAATGATGCAAAAGTAGCTGAGCAGCTTAATGCGAAAATAGATGAATATAACAAGAAAAATGAAGAGTAATCAAATATGATTAAGGTGTTATAAGAAATATATTAATTTTAGTAGGTTCTTATAACACCTTGTTTTACAAAAAAATAAATAACTAAAAAGTTATATCTGTACCAAAAGAGCTGTAGAAGAGAAAAACTAATATTTTTTGTGTTAGTATATATGTAAACAATTAAAAAATTACTTTATGAAATGGAGAGGTGTATATGTTAAGAGAATACAAAGATAAATTTCCAGATAATTTTTTATGGGGTGGAGCAACTGCTGCCAATCAGTTTGAGGGTGGATATAGAGAAGGTGGAAAAGGTTTAAGCACATCTGATGTGTTAACAGGCGGAACTCACACAATAGCTAGAAGAATTACACCAGAATTAGAAGAAGGAACGTACTATCCAAGTCATGTGGCAATAGATTTTTACCATAGATATAAAGAAGATATAGCATTATTTGCAGAAATGGGATTTAAGACATTTAGAATGTCTATTAATTGGACTAGAATATTTCCAAATGGAGATGAACTTGAACCAAATGAAGAAGGTCTAAAATTTTATGAGGATGTATTTAAGGAATTAAGTAAGTATAATATAGAACCATTAGTTACTATATCTCATTATGAATTTCCATTTGGACTAACTAAAAAATATGATGGTAGAGGTTGGGCTGAAAGAGAAGTTATAGACTGTTATTTGAGATATTGTAAAGCAATATTCACTAGATATAAGGATTTAGTTAAATATTGGTTGACATTTAATGAAATAAATATTCTTGCTAGACCATTTGGAGGATTCTTTGGTGGTGGAATGCTATTTGATAAAAATGGAGGAGCAATAGATAAAATTAAGGATAATCCACAAATGAGATTTCAAGGACTTCACCATCAATTTATTGCAAGTGCAAAAGCTGTAAAATTAGGTCATGAAATAAATCCAGATTTTAAAATAGGATGTATGATTGCATATGAAGCATTATATCCATATACATGTAATCCAGAAGATGTTTTCTTGGCACAAAACACTGAAGAAATAAGTAATTACTTATGTGGAGATGTTCATGTAAGGGGGGAATATCCACATTTTGCAACTAGATATTTTAAAGAAAATAATATTGAAATTAGGATGGAATCAGGAGATGAAGAAATCTTAAAAGAAGGAACAGTGGATTTCTACACATTTAGTTACTACATGTCTAACTGTACTAGTGCTCATCCAGAAGATGCAGAAAAAATTGGTGGTAATATGTCACTTGGGTTAAAGAACCCATATTTAAAAGCTAGTGATTGGGGATGGCAGGTTGATCCAATTGGGTTAAGAACAGTATTAAATAAACTGTATTCAAGATATAATATTCCATTGATGGTTGTAGAAAATGGATTTGGAGCTGTAGATAAAATTGAAGAAGATGGATCAATTAATGATGATTATAGAATAGAGTATTTAAGAGATCATATAAAAGAAATGAAAGAAGCAGTAATTGATGGCGTTGATTTAATAGGATATACTCCTTGGGGATGCATCGATCTTGTATCAGCTGGTACTGGAGAAATGAAAAAACGTTATGGATTTATATATGTTGATAAAAATAATGATGGAACTGGTAATTTAAATAGATATAAGAAGAAAAGTTTCAATTGGTACAAGACTGTTATTTTAAGTAATGGTGAAGAATTATAAGATAAGAATATTTTTATAATAAAAATATAAGACATTAATAAGCATATTAACTATTAGTATGCTTATTTTTTATTGCCTGAAAATAAAATTTTACAAAAATAAAAAATTTATCTTTACAAAATGTAATGATAGGAATATAATAAATTCATACCAATGAATTCTATGAAAACGATACGATTAAGGAGGACAAAATGGACGAGTTAGAAATGCAGATTATGAATATTATAGTTAATGCAGGAGACTGTAAAAGTCATGTATATGAAGCGCTAAAAAAAGCAAAAGAAAAAAATTTTGAAGAAGCTGAAAAAGAAATGAAATTGGCAGAAGATGCTATAGCTAAGGCACATGATTTCCAAACAGCGATTATTCAAAAGGAAGCAAGTGGAGATAAGGTGGAACTTTCAGTATTATTTGTACATGCTCAAGATCATTTGATGACAACTATGTCAGAAAAGAATTTAATTGAAGAAATTATTGAATTAAGAAAAAGTGTTAATTGTTAATTTAAAGGTTTGTTATCTTATAATTCATAATATATAGAAGACTAAATAATTAAGTAATGAAAGGAGAAAGATAAATGATAACAATAAGATTATTTTGTGCAGCAGGAATGTCAACAAGTCTTTTAGTAAACAAAATGAAAGATGCAGCAAAAGCAAAGGGAATTGAAGCTGATATTGCAGCATTTCCAGAAGGACAAATGGAAAAATATATTGATGGAGTAGATGTTGCATTACTAGGACCACAAGTAGGATACACATTATCAAAAGCAAAAAATACATGTGAGCCAAAAGGAATCCCTGTAGCGGTAATACCAATGCAAGATTATGGAATGATGAATGGACCAAAGGTTTTAGATTTTGCATTAAATTTAATTCAAAAGTAAGGATTAAGTAAATAAGAATTCCATATGATTTAGATTAGATTTACAGTTACAGTTACAGTTATATGGAACTACAAGGTAAGAGGAATCATAATATATTTACCCAATAAGGAGGAAAATAATATGTCATCATTTAGTAATACTTTGAATGAAAAGGTTATACCAGTAGTAATGAAGTTTGTAAACTTTAAAGCGGTAATAGCCTTAAAAGATGGTATCATTTTTACATTGCCACTAACACTAATAGGATCAGTATTTTTATTACTAG
>ERZ1036424.247-NODE-247-length-32075-cov-4.196814_pt1 | contig 32075 bp, 32 predicted proteins | sample MGYA00514221_ERZ1036424 | MGnify/ENA primary metagenome ERZ1036424 (study PRJEB33795, sample SAMN09464939) | human gut metagenome | host: Homo sapiens | place: USA: Stanford, California | collected 2016-11 | study: EMG produced TPA metagenomics assembly of the... | reverse complement strand
GTGTGGACTTGACTCAGTCCGAAGCTGTCATGGATTTGATTCGTGCTAAGACTGATAAGGCTATGGCCGTTGCCGTCTCTCAACTTGATGGGTCGCTCAAGGATCTCATTAACAACACTCGCCAAGAAATCCTTAACACCTTGGCTCAAGTCGAAGTTAATATTGATTACCCAGAATATGATGATGTTGAAGAAGTCACCACAGCTCTTGTCCGTGAAAAAACGCAAGAGTTCCAAGCACTTTTAGAAAATCTTCTTGCCACTGCTAAACGAGGAAAAATCCTACGAGAAGGCCTTTCAACGGCAATCATTGGTCGTCCAAATGTCGGAAAATCTAGTCTTCTTAACAATCTCCTACGCGAGGAGAAAGCTATCGTAACAGACATCGAAGGTACCACCCGTGATGTCATTGAAGAATACGTTAATATCAAGGGTGTTCCACTTAAGTTAATCGATACTGCTGGTATCCGTGACACAGATGATGTGGTTGAAAAGATTGGTGTTGAGCGTTCTAAGAAAGCTCTCGAAGAGGCTGACCTGGTTCTCCTTGTGCTTAATAGCTCCGAACCGTTAACAGAGCAAGACCGTACATTACTAGAAATCAGTAAAAATAGCAATCGCATCATTCTTCTAAATAAGACAGACCTACCACAAGCAATCCAAATGGAAGAGCTTCCCGAAGATATCATTCCAATTTCAGTCCTCAAGAATGAAAATATTGACAAAATCGAAGATCGCATCAATCAGCTCTTCTTTGATAATGCTGGCCTAGTGGAGAAAGATGCTACTTATCTCTCAAATGCCCGTCACATTTCACTCATTGAAAAAGCTCTCGAAAGTCTTGAAGCAGTCAATCAAGGTCTTGAATTAGGCATGCCTGTTGACCTCTTACAGGTTGATATGACACGCACCTGGGAAGTTTTAGGAGAAATTACTGGAGACGCCGCCCCAGATGAACTCATTACACAACTCTTTAGTCAGTTCTGTCTAGGAAAATAAACATAACTAAATTTATGTAAAAAGGATGCTTAGCCATCTTTTTATTTTGCATACATAACTACAGAAATAAAATTATGTAAATAAAAAACTACCAATACTATAAGACGATTAACTCATGCTTTTTAAGGAAGAAAATGCTATCATGGTATTATCCTATGATTTTGAAAGGTTAATCATGAGTCAAGCAGCTACTGATACTGATTTTAAACATTTGATAGATTTTGATGATAACCTGCTTCCTTTTCGACTGGAGGAAACTATGGTCGAAAATGGACGCCCTGATATTCTATTTCATTGGCATCCTGAGCTTGAAATACAGTACGTTTATGAGGGGACAGCTCGCTATCATATTGATTATGACTATTTTGACAGTCAGGCTGGAGATATTTTTTGATATGTCCTAATGAGCTTCATTCGATTCATCCCATAGATAATCAGTCTCATCATACTGATACTCTTCATTTTCATTTGGATATGTTGGGACAGTCTCTGGTGGATCTGCTTAGTCTCCGTTATCTTCAGCCCTTACAGAATTCCAATTTTAAGTTTAAACAATGTCTAAGACCGTCAGACGAGGGTTATACAGAAATTAAAGCTCTTCTTTTTGAGATTTTTAAGATGATTCGTCAGAAAGATCGTCACTATGAACTTCTTCTCAAGTCAAAGTTGGAAGAATTAATCTATCTCTTCTACTTCTATCGCTTGGTAGAGCGAAAGACTTCTGATGATCATTATCGTAAGAATGAAAAAATTCGGGAAATTATTGATTACATTAACCAGCATTATGCCGAAAATCTCACTATTGATAAGTTGTCATTGCTTATGGGGTATAGTAAGACTCACTTTATGACGATTTTTAAGCAACAAACTGGTACCTCTTGTACCGAATTTATCATTCAAGCAAGACTTAATGCTGCTTGTGAAGAGCTCCGTAATAGTGTTAAACCAGTTTTGGAAATTGCTACTGATGTTGGTTTTAACAATTTATCAAATTTCAACCGTCAATTTAAACACTATTACGACCAAACACCAAGTCAGTATCGAAAAACACATAGCAACAACAAGAAAACAAAAAAGAGTTAGCCAAATGGTTAACTCTTTTTTTATCTGCAAACTTCTTAGTATTTCTCTTTACCTTTGTGTTTTCCACTAAGTCCAAAGAGAGTTAGCAACATACCAAGTCCGAGGAGTCCAGCGTGTGAGGCCTTGTCACCTGTTGTAGGAAGAACTTCAGTTTGAGCAGAAGCTTCTGCCACTTTTTCTGTTTCTTTAAGTGCTTCGTTTCTTGTTGAAACGAAGAATACTTTACCATTAGGTGTCGTTACTACTTTAGATACAACTGGTTTAGTTGTTTTAAGGTCTTCAGCAACGCTAGATGGCGTAACAGGACTCAATGGATTAAGTGTAGGGTCTTCTGCATTTTCTTTTTTGTTCAAGGCAGCAAAATCAGCACTTGAAATAGAAATGGTACGTGAGTTTGGATTGATAACTGCATACTTAGATAGGTCTGCATGTGTCAAGTAATCCGCAAAGACGGTATCCATTGAAGGACCTTCTTCACGAGGACCACCAAGCATTGTGTAGCCATCACCACCAGCAGCCAAGAAGTCATTTGTTACAAGGTAGTAAGTTTCATCAGTGTTGAGTGGTTTATAGCTACCAGTTTCTGGATCAAAAATGTCAATTGACAAGATACGTTTTTCTGCTGGAAGTGTTGTGTCATAATAAACACGAGCTCCTGATACTTGAAGGAAACCGCCAGATGGTTCAAGAAGAGGTTGACCATTTTCATCTAGAACAGTTTTACCACTTTCGTCAACTTGGAGAATAGAACCAAGAGATTTGACAAACATATCATGGATATTTTGACCTGTCACTTGAATTTGAGCAACTGAGTTACCAAATGGAAGAACGGCAATGATATCACCTTTAGTGATTGGTTTGTCTTTGGCAATTGTTTCACGAAGACCACCACCGTTTGTTACGGCAAGGTTAGACTTGTGTGTGAAGGCTGATTGTCCGTAATCTAAGAGAGAATCAGCGACAACATTACCAAGGTTAGTTTCGCGAACACGAACGTCCATACGGTCACCGCTAAGTTTAACTGGACTATTTTCGATAACGACTTTCGAAGAATCTGCCTTGTACTTAGCTTGGATGTCATCAATCATAGTTTTAACTGTTGGGTTAACTTGATAATTCTTCTTAGCTTCGTCGTGTGAAATCACGCCATGTGACAAGATACGATCAGAATTATAAACGACGCGGCCGACATTGTTAAGGTAGCTACCAGTTTGGTTGTAAGTGACATTATCGCCGTATGTCGCTGTGTGAAGAGTGTGTGAGTGACCATCAAGGACAAGAACACGTTTTCCTTTCAAAGGTGCATAGTTTGAAAGAGCTTCTGCCAATGTTGATCCACGCCATTCAACTGGAGTTGTTGTATCTATACCCAAGTGACTAAGGACAATATAAGTCTTGTATTCCTTACCTTCAGCACGAGCATTTGATTCCACTTGGTCAACAACAGCTTTAACCTCAGTAATAGGATCGGTGAAAGAGACACCAGTGATATTACGTGGGTGTGTCTTAGTAGCTGTCTCTGGTGTAGTAACACCAATAACAACTACTTCATCTCCATCAACACCAGGTGTTTTGTCAACGATTGTAGATGGTTGGAAAAGACGTACGCCGTCCACATAAACGTTAGATGTGATAATTGGGAAATTGATTTGTTTGCTCAAACGACGCAATTGGTCAAGACCAAAGTCGAACTCATGGTTCCCCACTGTCATGGCATCAAAACCAACAGCATTCATGACGCTTGCCATGTCCTCACCCTTAGAGCTGTTTGAGATTGGAAGACCTTGGAATGAGTCCCCAGAGTCAAAGACAAGGGTTGTTCCTTTTGAACGAGAATCATTGACGATACCAGACAAAAGGGCGTCACCAATAACTCCGTTACGATCATCTTCAACCATACGACCATGAACATCGTTGGTGTGAAGAACAGTTACAGTGTCGTTGCTGGCACTTGTGCTAGCATTTGTCACGACTTCTGTTGTAGAAGTTGCGGCTGCAGTTGCTGTTTCACTGGCTGTGGCAACTGGTGTCTCGCTTGTTGCAGCTGTTGAAGCAGTAACAACTGATGTTGAACTAGCTACTGGAGCTGCAGACTCGCTTGCTGCAGTAGATGTCGCATTGGTAGTTGCCTCTGTAGCTACTACTTCAGTGCTTGGTGCTGTTACAGCTGCATGAGTTTCTACCTCGTCAGCATGGACAGCATTGGCCAAGATGGCAGTTGAGACAAGTAGAGTTGATAGGGTCGTTGCAACGACTGTTTTCTTCTTCATTCCAAAATACCTTTCTGATTTTTAAATCGTTTTTATTATACCACATTTATAAGATTAGAATTAAATAAATTTCAATATTTTATTAGATATTCAAACAATTTTTTCAAAAATCAATAGGTAGCTAAACGTTTTTCAAGATAACCTTGAAGCAGTTCAAAAGTAAAGCTCAAAGTCCAGTAAATAAGGGCGATTAGGATATACATAGACATGTAGTCATACTCACGCCCACCGATAATCTTAGCATTTTGGAAAATGTCAGGCACTGTAATCATAGCAGCCAATGAGGAACTCTTCACCATGTCGATAATGACATTACCAAGTGGTGCTACTGCTATACGCATGGCCTGAGGTAAGATAATTCGACGGATAATAGACTTCTGAGGAAGGCCAAGAGAACGAGCGGCTTCCCACTGCCCCTTATCTACTGCAGCTATGGATGAACGGAAAATCTCTGCCATATAAGCCGCACTAACACAAGAGAAACCAATAAAGGCACAAAGAAGGGCAGGCAGCTGAACACCAATGTAAGGCAAACCAAAATAAAGAATGAAGAGCACGACCAACATAGGGACCCCACGCATGATGGAAATATAAACACGGGCAGGATACTTCAACCAAGGTTTTTGCGACATCCGCATAAAGGCAAGGATGATGGCAAATACATTCCCCACCATAAAGCTTAAAAGGGAAATCCCCAAAGTATAGGGCAAACCTGATAGGACATAGGGAATGCTTTTTAGAATCAGTGAAAAATCAATAATCATAAGTCTATCTTTCTAAACATTTCTTTAGCAAATAAGCGATCCAATCGGATCGCTCATATTATTCAACGTCAGAGATGTCAATCTCAGTGTAGTCAACTTTCGTTTTCTTTGTAACGTCTTGACCAGCAAAGAACTTCTCTGAAATCTTGGTAAGGGTACCATCTTTCTTCATATCTTTGATAGCTTTGTTGACTTTTTCTTGAAGGGTTTTATTCTTCAATGAGAAAGTAAAGCTTGTTGAGTAAGGGTTACTGTAGATACCATCGTTGATCTTAACAGGGTACTTGTCTTTGATAGCGGCTACTGCCATCTTTTGCAAATAGTAATCATTGACGATAACGTCTGTACGACCATTTACCAAGTCTTGCATATAAACGTCATTGGTAACATTGTCATATACGACAAGTTCAGCACCCATTTTTTTGGCAATCTTCATGTACTTGGTACTTGCAGCACCGGCTGCTTTCTTGCCTTTGAGGTCCTTCCATGAAGAAATTCCTGAATTATCTGATTCACGGACTACCATGGATGTAAATGAATACTTGTATGGTTCAGAACGCAAGAATTTTTTAACGTTCTTGTTGTCATCTTCGAGTGAGTAGTTAGCGATATCTACTTGACCACTATTTACAGCGGTAAGCATGCCATCCACGCCCATCTCCGTGAAGTCAATTTTCAACTTAAGGCGTTTTCCAACTTCTTTGAGAATCTCAACGTCATAACCAGTCAAATTGTTCTTATCATCGTGGTAGCTTTGTGGGTAAAGAGTTCCAGCAGTCGAAACCTTGATGCTACCACGTTTCTCAATCTTTTCCCAGTTCTTCTCACCTGTACTCTGTGACGAGCAGGCAACCAAAAAGACCGCAGCCAAAATTAGGCTAAATACGGCGAAAAATCTCTTTTTCATCTATGTGTCTCTCCTTAAAAAATGAAGTTAAGTTAAAAACTTATAATCTTAGCCTACACTATTTGAAAGGGTTTCACAAAATATTGAACCGGAAATGAGAATGTCTAGCTAAAAAACGAACGTTCTTCCATCTGTTGGGCCAAGTGTAAGAGAAGGTCCTCTCTTCCTTTAGCAGCTGTTAATTGAACACCGAGTGAAAGACCTTGCTTATCTCGATAGACAGGTAAAGAAATTGATGGTTGTCCCGTCAGGTTGGCTTGTTGAGTAAAAGGTGTCCAGTCTAAGCTGTCCGCAAACATTTCCCAAATAAGTTCCTGTTGCTTTGGCCAGTCAAAATCAGCCATATGTTTGAGTTGATTTTGTAAGTTTTCAGAGAGGGTAAACTGTCCATGCTTAGGTGCCACATCAGCAACTGTTGGTGTCAGAAGAATATCGTAAGACTCATGAAAATTTGCCATCTGATGACTATACTGATCCCACTGGGATAGAATTTTAGAGTAAATTTTAGCGGGAATCTTTTGCCCAGATTGGAAAATAGCCCAGGTCATCAACTCCATATCTTCAAGAGTCATCTGACGTCCTAAACCAGCCTCTATGGAATCAAACATGGTAGCCGTCTCGACACTATTCATAATGTAGTAAGACTGCATCGCTTCAATCCCATTCAAGGGCTGATTACTGATTTCATGCACATGATGTCCTAGACTTTCCAAGGCTCTAGCAGCCTTTTGTGTCGCCGCAATAGCAGATTCTGACACCTTACCACCAATAGGAGAGACAGTCGACAAAGCAATCTTCCAAGGTCTAACTGCTTCTTCTAAAGACACTTTGCTAAGCTTCGGTAGAATAAAGGGACTTTCCATCTGACACGTCTGCATGTGATAGAGCAAGCGTTTTGTATCGCGTACAGTCTTAGTCAAAGCAAACTGGACAGATGCCCCCTGCCATCCACGGAAAGAACTAGGACCGACAGGAATCCGTCCTCTTGTAGGCTTAAGTCCGATAAGTCCGTTAAAGGAAGCTGGAATACGGATAGAGCCTCCACCGTCACTAGCTGGTGCCAAGGGAGAAATGCCAGAACTCACAAGAGCTGCCGCACCACCACTTGATCCACCAGCATTACGTGTCACATCGTCAGGCAGGTTGACAGGACCATGAATCTGAGCATCACTGATATTTTTGAAGCCAAACTCAGGAGTGCTAGAACGCCCTAAAATAATAAAGCCCAATTCCTCAAGTTTCTTAACATAATTATCTGTTTCCGTTGCATGAAAACTTGTAAATAGGCGAGAACCTGCGGTTGACGGCTCACCAGCTTGCTCTTGACCCAAATCCTTTAGGAAAATTGGAACTCCAGCAAAAGGTCTTTCTGAAAAGTCTCTAGTTTCTGCTTCTTTCAATGCTTTTTCGTATCGTTGACTGACGATAGCATTGATTTTAGGATTCGTCCTCTCTGCTTCACGAATGGTAGCCTCCACTAGTTCTCGGGGACTGACCATCTTATTTTGCACGGCTTCAGCCATTGCCGTTGCATCTGACCGCTCATTAATTGTCATCTTATACTCTCCCTGCTTATCTTTTCCTAAATTATACTAAAAAAAGCGAAACGCCTAAAACGTTCCGCCTTAAATCTTGATAATTAGTCTTGCCAAGTCTCTTGATTTTCTTTGAATTTCTTCAAAAGTTGAAGTCCATCTGCTGTGATGTAGCCTTGAACTTTAGCGACTTTGATCAACTCAGTGTAGTTTGAAAGAGTAACCAATTTCACACCAGCATCCGCAAAGTTTTTCTCAGCTTTTGGCAATTCATAAGTAAAGATAGCCACAACACCGATAACATCAGCCCCTTCACGCTCTGCAGCTGCTACAGCATCAAGTACTGAACCACCAGTTGAAATCAAGTCTTCAACAACAACCATTTTTTCGCCTTTAACCACACGACCTTCGATTTGGTTACCAGCACCGTGATCTTTTGGTTTGCTACGGATGTAGGCAAATGGAAGGTTCATCTTGTCAGCGATAATCGCACCGTGAGGAATACCAGCAGTTGCAGTTCCTGCAATCACTTCTACTTCAGGGAATTCTTCCTTAATTTTTTCAACAAAACCATTTTCAATAAGGGTACGAGTTTCTGGATAAGACAAAGTAATACGGTTGTCTGTGTAGATTGGTGATTTGATTCCTGATGCCCATGTAAATGGTTCTTCAGGTTTAAGGTAAACAGCCTTGATATCGAGCAAGTCAGATGCGATTTGTGATGCTAATGTCATAATTATTATCCTCCGTAAAGCGTTTTCTATTCTTTATTATAACCTAATTCCATCTATTTTCCTATGAAATAAGGTCTTTTTGAAAATTTATTGACCGTTCCATTGGGCCTTGATGTCGTGATAAGCTGCTACTGGATCGTCAGCTTGTGTAATTGGACGACCAACAACAATGTAATCTGAACCAATCTGACGGGCATCGGCAGGTGTCATGACACGTTTTTGGTCACCAACTGCTGCTCCTGCTGGACGGATACCAGGTGTCAAACAAACGAAATCTTCATTCGTCGCTTCCTTGATTTTTGCTACTTCATGTGCTGAGCAGACAACACCATTAAGACCTGCTTCAGCAGTCTTCTTAGCATAATGAACCACTGATTCTTGAAGTGTGGTTTGGATATTTTGGAAATCACGCATCTGCTCTTCAGAGGTAGAGGTCAACTGTGTTACAGCAATCAAGATTGGACCATCTCCCAAGCCTTCACGCGCAGCCTTCATCATTTCCACACCACCAGCCGCATGCACATTAGTCATATCAACGCCAAGGTTAGACAAGACACGCATGGCTGATTTCACAGTATTTGGAATATCGTGAAGCTTAAGGTCAAGGAAAACACTATGACCAAGCTCTTTAACGTAGCGTACAATCTCAGGCCCAGCCGCATAGTAAAGTTCCATACCAATCTTCACATAGAGCTTTTCATCAGCAGGAAACTTAGCAAGGAAAGCCTTCACATCCTCAAAGGTCGGGAAATCAAGGGCAATAACAGGACGATTTTCTCTCATTTCTTATATCCTTTCACACAAAAAACCTCCGCCAGTCAGCGAAGGTTGCACGAAAATAGGGCAGTCCCTACCCTTTAGTGATGCCGTAGCATCTCAGTACACCTTTCTCGCCTCTCTGGACTCGATTAAAGGTTCAGTTCAATTTGTTCTATTATAGCGCTTTTATAAGGGAATGTCAAAGGGGGTAAAGTAATCATCCTTTGTTAAATTCCTTAAAGAAGCTATTTTTATTCTATTTCCCCAACAAGTCTGTTCGAACTTCTTTGCGTAGTTCTTCGAGTGTTGTGATGCCGTACTTGTCCATGACTTCAGGAAGACGGTCGATGATTTTAGGGCAGGCATAAGGATCTGCGAAGTTGGCTGTTCCGACACCGATGGCTGAGGCACCAGCGATAAACATTTCGATAGCCGCTTCGGCACTGTCTACGCCACCCATACCGATGATTGGAAGGTCTGATGATAGAGCGACTTGGCGGATGAGTTTGAGGGCTACTGGGAAGACAGCTGGCCCGGACATACCACCTTGACCATTGGCAATGATAGGTTTGCGAGTAGCCAAGTCATAGCGTGTACCGACCAAGGTGTTAATCATGGTAAAGCCTGTCGCACCGGCATCTTCGACTGCCTTGGCGACACTTGTGATGTCAGCCACACTCGGTGTCAGTTTGACATAGACGGGCACATCAGAGTGAGAGACACTGGCTTTTACTGCCGCGTAGGCAAGCTCTGGGACTTGTCCGATGAGAAGGCCGTTATTGCCATGGTCCACATTTGGACAGGAGATATTGAGCTCGATAGCCTTGACGTTACTTGCTTTGGAAATCTTGTGAGAGACTTCCGCATATTCTTCGTTAGAAAATCCAGCCACATTGGCAATGATTGGCAGATCAGGATAATGCTCCTGCAACCAAGGGAGTTTTTCTGACAAGACAGCATCAACACCTGGATTTTGCAGTCCAATGGCATTAAGCATGCCCGATGGTGTTTCTGCAACACGGGGTGTTGGATTACCAAAGCGTGGGTTGGCAGTCGTTGCCTTAATCATGATTGAACCTAGTTTATCCAAATCATAATACTTGGCATATTCTTGACCGAAGCCAAAGCAACCTGAAGCTGGGATAATGGGATTTTTCAAGTCGAGCCCTGGAAGGCTAATAGCTAAACGATTTTCTGATTTAGTCTCTGACATGGTAACCTCCTAGACGATGACTTTTCCGGTAGGGAAGACTGGCCCTTCCTCGCAAACACGAAGATTTTTGGCATCTGATTCTCCTTTAACGTGAACCACACAGGCATAGCAAGCGCCCATACCACAAGCCATGCGAGCTTCCATAGAAACATAGGCATGAGGATGATTTTCAAACTTGCTATCGACATATTTAAGCATGCCTGGAGCTCCGCAACTGTAAACGGCATCTGGTGTCCAGTCGAAGCTATCAATGACTGTCGAAACGTAACCCTTGATACCGTATGAACCGTCATCAGTCGTCACATAAACATCACCACAAGCTTTGAGCTTGTCCTCCAAGATGACGGCATCCTTATTTGCAAAACCAATCACAGAAACGACTTTCACTCCCTTAGCCTTCAACTGCTTAGCCGTCTCAACCAAAGGTGGCACACCGATACCTCCACCAATGAGAAGGGCTTTCTGCCCAGCCTCAATAACTGAAATATCAAAACCATTTCCCTGAGGCCCCATGGTATCAATGGTTTGGCTAGCTACCATCTTAGAAAGAATGGCTGTTCCCTCACGTTCCACACGATAGACAATAGTTGCCTCTTTCTTGTCGTAGTCAATCTCTGAGATAGAAATCGGACGACGAAGGAGCTTACTTGGATCTGGCACCTTGAGGTGGACGAACTGTCCAATCTGCATATCCGCAACCATCTCTCCCTTAAGCACCATCTCGAAAATACGAGGTGCAATCTCACGCTGACTCACAATGGTTAAATCTTCAACTAAAATCATGACAACCCTTTCTAAACTGCAAAATGTCATCAAAAAAACCTCGCCACATGGCAAGGTCGCACAAAAAATCACAGGAGAACCCTGTTTTTTCACCTGTCCGACCTTTCAAGCCTCTCTGGACTCATTTAAAGGTTATTTTGTGATTATTATAACCGTTTTCAAGACGGATGTCAAAGGAGAAAAGAAAAAACCAAAGCTTATAAAATTAAGCTCAGGTCTCTTCAGCCTATAACTAGGCCCTCTGTTTGATACGTTCTCTATCATCTCATAGGGGTAAATAAATTGTCAACTTTCCTAACAAGAGGTGCTAGAGTTCTTGAACAAGAGCCCTAAAAAACATTATTTAAACAATCTGTCGTATACCATAGTATGAGCCAACTGCTGACCATCGCCACCCAACAAATCAACCAAGGAATATGCAAATGCCAATGCTGTTCCGGCACCACGGCTAGTGACAATATTGCCATCCACGACAACTAAGTCAGTTTGATGATCACCAGATGCAATTTGTTCCTCTACGCCAGGGAAACATGTGAATTTACGCCCTTCAAGAAGACCAGCACGTTCGAGAACAATTGGTGCAGCACAAATGGCAGCAACGTATTTTCCAGCTTTTGCAGCCTCTTGAAGAGAGGCAATCAAAGTTTCGTTGTCGCGTAGATTAGTTGATCCAGGCATACCTCCAGGAAGGACCACCAAGTCATAATCCGCAAAATTGCCATCAAATACGCCATCCATCGCAACTTGAATCCCATGTGAGCCAGTCACTGACCCATTTTCAAGTCCAAGCATGCTACAGTCAAATCCTGCTCGGCGGAAGACATCCACTGGGCTCAAGGCTTCGATTTCTTCAAATCCGTCCGCAAATACTACTGCTACTTTTGTCATGATATACCTCCAATTTACTTATCGCATGATTCTATTACGCCTTAAATTATAGCAGTTTTAGAAGCAGGAAACAAACTATAAAAACGGACTTTCAGCATGAAAAAAGACAGCACAAGGACTGTCTTTGTCATTTTATCTAAACAAACTTGCTAGGATCCACAAGAGATAAATATGGGCTGGGTAGAAAATATAGAAGAAATTCTTGATACCACTACCACGCTTACCATTATAGAAATACATAGGAATCGCAGCAAAAACCATCATCCACTGCACACCTGTCGGATCAAAGAGATGGGCAATCACTGAAATAACAGCTAAGACAATGATTTGAGCGATGCGATTGGTTCGGAAGATATAGAATAGCAAACCAAGAATAACCATCACAAAGCCACCCTCAACCATGATAATACTTGGAACTAGTGACAAGATAAAGGCAACAATCTGCACAAGGAGTGGGTTTGCATGTGGGGTTTCAAATATGCCTGCAAGAATTACAACTGGAATAGATGAAAGAATCGGCAAGAGAAAGACACCAATCCCTTGAATTAACTCCTTGTTCGATTTATCGCGAAGTCCCTTAGACAATAAATCCCAAGAGTAAATAAAAATTCCAGTAATAAAGAAAGTTGAGAAGGCATTATTGGTTAAACCGATACTACCATTATGAAAAATACTACCAATGATGGCGTTGCCAATGGTCATAAACCAACTCATGTAAAGCAACCGCCTGAGAAAAGCCATACGATCGTGTGTATAGTGAAAACTATCAGCAGCAAGAAAGAGGAAAATCGGGAAAGCCAGGCGTCCCAACATCGTCAACCATATAGGTGCCCCCATACTCCCGAACATCTGATAGATTTGGTCCAAAAACATAAGTGCAACAGCTAGGTATTTTAAATTAGTCGCATTGCATATCTTTTTTATATCGTTCATTTAATGCTCCTTTAATTTTCAGCATATTAAATGATACCACAAGTTAGATGTAAATTCAAAGGTATTCATGATAATAAAAGCCATAACTTTTTAACAATTTTAGACAAACTATTTTATGATGAAAAATTCACATTATAATATCTTTAGTTCCTACTCCCCTCACCAAGCATTTCTAGAGGCTTTATGCTATAATGGATAGGCGTTTTATGCTTTATCACAACTAAAATAACAACCATTATCAATAAAAAGAAAGGAAGTACACCATGTCTTTTGACGGCTTTTTTCTTCACCATATGACGGCTGAGTTGCGTGAGCAAGTGCTTTACGGGCGTATCCAGAAGGTTAATCAGCCTTTTGAGCGTGAGTTGGTCTTGACCATTCGTAACAATCGTCAGAATTACAAGCTTCTGCTTTCGGCTCACCCTGTTTTTGGGCGTATTCAGACAACCAAGGCCGAGCTACCAAATCCGCAGAATCCAAACACCTATACCATGATTATGCGGAAATACCTTCAGGGAGCGGTTATCGAGGATATCCAACAGCTGGAAAATGACCGTGTTCTTGAGATTTCTGTGTCCAACAAAAACGAAATCGGTGACAGCGTTAAGGTTACTCTGGTCATGGAAATTATGGGGAAACACTCCAATATTATCCTAATTGACAAAAACGAGAGCAAAATCATCGAGTCTATCAAGCATGTTGGTTTCTCACAAAATAGTTACCGAACTATTCTGCCTGGATCAACTTACATCGCACCGCCTAAGACAGATACCAAGAATCCATTTGACATTGCAGACGAAAAGCTCTTTGAAATCCTACAAACCGAGGATTTGTCAGCTAGAAACCTTCAAAAACTTTTCCAAGGTTTGGGGCGTGACACGGCCAATGAATTATCAGCTTTACTTGAGACTGATAAGCTCAAGAATTTCCGTGCCTTCTTCAATCGTGAAGTAGAGCCAAACTTAACGGCTAAGGCATTTTCAGCTGTAAAATTCTCTGATAGTCAGGACCAACCTGAGTTTGAAACCTTGTCAGCCCTTTTGGACTACTACTACTTGGACAAGGCGGCGCGTGACCGTGTGGCTCAACAAGCTAGTGATTTGATCCACCGAGTGCAAAATGAACTGGAAAAAAACAAGAAGAAGCTTGTTAAACAGGAAAAAGAGCTTGCGGCAACTGAAAATGCTGAGGAGTTCCGTCAAAAAGGCGAACTGTTGACCACCTACCTAAGCATGGTGCCAAATGACAAGGATAGTGTCGAGCTAGACAACTACTACACTGGTGAAAAGATTACGATTCCTCTAAATGTAGCTCTAACGCCTAACCAAAATGCTCAGCGTTACTTCAAGAAATACCAGAAACTCAAGGAAGCTGTTAAGCACTTGACAGGTTTGATTGAGGAAACCAAGCAGACTATTGATTATCTGGAGAGTGTAGAGTTCAGTCTTTCTCAAGCCAACATGGATGAAATCGAGGATATTCGTGAGGAGCTTGTTCAGGCTGGCTTTATGAAGCGTCGTTCAACTGACAAGCGCCACAAACGTAAGAAACCTGAACAGTATCTGGCTTCTGATGGTAAGACTATTATCATGGTTGGTCGTAACAACCTGCAAAATGAGGAGTTAACCTTCAAGATGGCTAAAAAAGGTGAGCTCTGGTTCCACGCCAAGGATATCCCAGGGAGTCACGTGGTTATCAAGGACAATCTTAACCCTACTGATGAGGTCAAGACTGATGCGGCTGAATTGGCAGCCTACTACTCTAAGGCACGTCTATCAAACTTGGTTCAAGTCGATATGATTGATGTTAAGAAACTCAATAAACCAACGGCAGGTAAGCCTGGATTTGTAACTTATACGGGACAAAAGACCTTACGTGTCACACCGACTGAAGAAAAAATTGATAGTATGCGGATGAAGTAATCTGCTTTATAAAATCAAACTCTCTTGTTTTAGAAACGAGAGAGGTTTTCTATGTCTTCATTAGATCAATTTCTTTCGTTGATGAATGGGATTTTCTTTTAGTTTTCATTACATTTTTCCGACGACTGTGCTAAACTATAAGGGTAATTACCTATATTAAAGGAGACTTTCAGGATGAAGGCTCTTATGTCATATACGAGTTCTTTTTTAGAATGGTTAGGGCGCTATGTGGGGCTCTTAGTCTTTGGGCTATTATTTGTGACTGCTTTGTTCATTCGCACGACCATGATGACGGGATACTTTGAGTGGGCAGAGATTAGTAGCGTTCCTTGGTATGTTTATGTTTCAGGTGGGGCCATTCTGCTTTTTACCCTTCTCTGGCCCAAGATCTTAAAGGAACTGACAACAAAACAGATTTTCATCTTTTTTTCCGCTTGCTTTATGATTTTTGGCCTACTTTTGATTTTTCTGACGAGTTTTGCTGGTCGAGACGATGCAGGTACTGTCTTTAAAGGGGCGGTCCAGTTTAATGCTGGCAACTTCTCTCTGATTAAACCAGGAGCCTACTTCTACCGCTATCCGCATCAGTTGGGATTGCTTAGTTTTGAACGCCTGGTTCTCTATCTGATTCCTTTGCCGGTCATCTCGGTTTTCTATGTATTGAATCTTGGCATGGTCATTGGTATGAACTATGCGACATGGAAAATCACGGATGAACTGTTTACGAAACCGTTAGTAAGTCGTTTGGCTGTCATCATGAGCTTCGGCTTCTTGCCTCTAGTTTTTAACATTATGTTTGCCTATGGCCTTATGTATGGTTTGTTCTTTTCTAGTTTTGCCATTCTGTTTTTCCTACGCTATTTGAGGCATGGTAAGGTTAGAAACGCTATTGTTTCGGTGATTATGCTAACCTTGGCTTACTGGGTAAGGAGCAATAATATTATTCTCATTATTGCATTATCTGGTATTTTGATACTAATGACTCTCAGAGAGAAACGTTACCGCTATTTACTTTTGGTTTTGGCTTTCTTTGCCTTTCCGATGACCTTGCATAAGGCGACAACCAGTTACTATGAGATTACCACTCATCAAAAAATTCCTGGAACACCTCAGATTGCTTGGTTGGCCATGGGCTTACAGGACAAACCCGATTCTAAACGAATGCCAGGATGGTATACCGGCTATGTCCGTGACATTTACGCTAAGAAAAAGGGCAATATCGAAAAGATTGAAAAAAGCGCCAATCATCTTTTTGATAAGCGTGTTCAATATCTCCTAGCACATCCCGATGAGGCCAGTTGGTTTTTCAGAACCAAGTTTATCAGCTCCTGGACAGAGGGAAGTTTCCAGTCCATCTGGAACGGCCCAAGTAAAGACAAGTTGCAGCCTTTGTGGAATAGGTTCGCGACCTCTATCTATCACGATGGGACCCTGCATCTCTTTTTTGTGACCTATATGCAAGGCTATCTCCTAGTCCTATATCTTGGTGGTGCGTTCTACTATGCTTTCACTTATAAACGAATGGGAGATGGTGCAACACTGGGCCTCTATGCCTTCCTCTATCTTTTCGGTGGCATCCTCTTTCACCTCATATCAGAGACTAAGAGCCAGTACACCCTACCTTATATTTACTTACAAATTCCAATGATTGCGGCGGGTTACAATCATATGACACAAATACTCGGCCGCTATCTAAAAAATATGCGAAAGTCATCCTAGGATGGCTTTTTAACATTGTTTCACAATTACAATCTTGCTATAATAAGTCTATGAAAAATGCGTCAGTTGATCTTTTACGAGGCCCAATTCTGAGGTCTCTTTTAATCTTTGCTCTACCAATTCTGATATCCAATATTTTCCAGCAACTCTACAATACTGCCGATGTCATGATTGTGGGTCGTTTTCTAGGTCCAGATGCCTTGGCTGCTGTAGGTGCTTCTTCTGCTATTTTTGATTTGGTTATCGGCTTTGCTCTTGGCGTTGGAAATGGTATGGGCGTTGTTATCGCACGTTACTATGGTGCCAAAGACTTTAGGAAACTTCGTCAGTCTGTGGCGGCCACTGTTGTCATCGGTCTAGGCTTAAGTGCCTTGGTTATGATTCTAGGACATTTCGGCCTCTATCCTTTGCTTAGATTTTTAGGAACGCCTAGTTCTATTATTGGGCAATCTTACCAGTATATATCTATGATTGTTTCCTGTGTTGGAGTAACTTTGGGTTATAATCTGTGTGCAGGACTCCTCAGAGCGGTTGGGGATAGTCTTACCGCCCTCTATTTTCTGATTTTTTCAGCACTAGTCAATATCGTTTTAGACCTTTTCTTTATTACACAACTTCATCTTGGTGTTCAATCAGCAGGCTTAGCGACAATTATCTCACAGGGACTTTCAGCTATCCTCTGTCTGTACTATATTAAGAAAAAAGTGACCTTCCTTCTACCAAGCAAGTCAGACTTTATTCTTGATTCAAGTCTTTATTTGGACCTCTTTGGACAAGGAATGGCCATGGGACTCATGAATTCTATTGTTTCTATTGGTACTGTGACCTTACAATATGCCATTAACGGTTTTGGCCCTCTTATCATCAGTGCTCAGGTTGCAGCAAGGCGTATCATGTCTTTCGCAGTTCTCCCTTTGACCTCACTTGCTGCTGGGGTAACCACCTTCACCTCACAAAACTTCGGGGCCAAACAGTTTAAACGCATAGTGGCTGGTTTAAAACAATCTTGTCTTGTTTCTATCACCTGGTCTGTCATTGCTTGTGTCCTTCTCTATATAGCAAGTCCCTTTCTGGCTGGTTTTATCTCTGGTTCTGATAATGCTGTGATTATTGACAACGCCAGTCGCTACCTCCGTATCAGTTCTCTTTTTTATCCTATTCTAGGTATGCTCTTTATCTTCAGAAATAGTCTCCAAGGCCTAGGTAAGAAACTCACACCCTTAACCTCTAGTTTCATTGAGCTTTTTGGAAAAATTCTCTTTGTTCTTTTGGTTATTCCTTCTATGGGCTATCTTGGTGTTATCCTATGCGAGCCCTTGATTTGGATTCCCATGACCATTCAGCTCTATTTTGCCTTGAGGAAACATATTCGACGCTTGTTTATCAGTTAGACTACTTTTGAACATAGAAAAAACGACCATCAAGGTCGTTTTTAGTTTAATTTAATCCCCATTCATCAGAGATCTGTTTCATTATGGCCTCTTGGGAGACAATCCCAAAGCCTAGCATGTAGGTTGAGTAATCAGCATAAATTACCTTGTTATTTTGAACTGCCTTTAAGCTACTCCAGACAGGGTTATTTTTAAGTTTGTTATCTAGGAGTTCTTGAGAATCTGCTTGAACAATCAGGAGGTCCGGATTAATGTCTTTTAGTTTATCTGGATCGATAACTTGGAACATATCATCTGGATTGAAGGTTTCAGCACGATTGAAATGATAAGTATCATACAGATAACCAAAATGCCCATAAGCGTAATAACGGATGTCATTGTCCGTCACGCGCAGATACATGAGTTTTTGGTCACCAAACTTAGCCTTAACATTTTCGGCAAAAACAGCTTCCTTGGCGTCCATTCTATCAAGAGCATCTTTCATTTCATCACGCTTGTCAAATATTTCGGCAACCTTGAGCGAGGTTTCATGGTAATCCCAATTTTCATCTGTGTTTATGCGATAACCAACGGTTGGGGCAATCTCAGACAAATCCTCGTAAAGGTCTTCTTGCTCTACTGTCATAAGGATAAGATCTGGCTTGAGCTCTTTGATTTTTTCCAGGTCAGGAGTCTTTTGCCAGCCGACAGAGACCACATCTGCATCCTTGTAGTGTTTCTTAAAGAGAGTGGAAAACTCTTGACTCCCTTCCTGCTCTGTTGTGGCACCTACAGGTGTGAGGTCAAGTGGTTCTAGGATTTCACCGTATAGGTTGTCAAGGATAACAATACGCTTTGGCGCTTTTTTCAACTCAGTTGTTCCAAAATCATGAACAATAGTCTTAGCCTTAAAAGTATGACTGCTCTTACTATCATGAGCACTTTGGACAAGGTTCATACTCGGCAAGTAGTATAAAAAAAGACCTGAAATAATAGCTAGAATAGCTACTAAATAGAGAAGATTTGTTTTTTTCATTTAAACTCCTTAAATGTAATCAGGACTATCAGTTACCTTTAACGTTATCTTAAAATTTCTTTAATGTCAATGGCTAATATCTTGATTTAGAAGGCTATTTTTGATTTAGCTCCACTACAGAAGTTAACAGTAAACAATTTAGGGATTTACTAGTATTAACAAGGGCAAGTTAGGTCCTGAATCTATGTTATAATGATAAGTAACACTGGAGGGAAATTATGTTACATGAGCTTTCATTTAAGGGACAATGGCGACAGTATCAAAAGCGCATTCTTGCCAAGAGTGATACTTACATGTCTGATGGCAAAATCCACTTAGTAGCTGCACCTGGATCAGGGAAGACGACTTTGGGAATTGAATTTATAAGACGTTTTTGAAATCCTAGCTTAATTCTTGTTCCGACCGTCACCATCAGGCAGCAATGGGTTGATAGTATTAAACAGGCATTTTTAAATGATGTTAGTCAATCTAACCAACTAATATCTCAGGACTTGAAGCAACCCAAGATCATTACCGTTGCAACCTACCAAGCACTGCATAGTGCTATGAATCAACTTGAGGGAGATGCCCTATCTGAAGATACGGACGATACTGCTGACCAAGAACATTATGATTTTCAAGGCTTTGACCTTATAAAGACCTTTAAGGAGTTGGCTTTAGGAACACTCTGTTTAGATGAGTGTCACCACTTACGTAATGAGTGGTGGAAGAGTTTAGAGATCTTTCGTAAGTCATTTCCAAATCTCAAAGTGGTCTCCTTGACTGCGACACCTCCCTACGAAGGGGAGCCAGCCCTTTGGGAGCGTTACATCAGCATGTGCGGTGTTATTGACGAAGAAATCACAGTCCCTGAACTGGTTAAGGAAGGAACACTCTGCCCTCATCAAGACTACGTTTATTTTGCCTTTCCAACTAGGGAAGAACAGAAACACCTAGATCAGTTTGAAAAGCAGAAACACGACTGTTTAAATAGACTCTCGGCGGATGAAAACTCCTCTAGGACCATTCAATCTAGCTTGGCACTGACAAGTCAGATTACTGACGACGACTTATTAACCAATCCCAAATACCTTTCTGCTCTACTGATTTTCTTACGTTTTAAGGGTCTGCCTCTCCCTCAATATTTTCAAGAGCTACTTGGTGCCAAGTATGTTTGAAAGACGAAAGGATGATGCAACCGCCTTTCTTGAACGTATTCAAAAGAGCGTTGGTAAGTATGATCTGATTTATATTCGAAGTGCACAAGGACGTCCTATTCTTCTTGAAGCTCGTATCAAGGCACTTGGAAATAAGCAAGAACGTACGATTACACGTAAAAAAGTCATGTCCAGCTTGGAATGACGATTAGCTCAAAACTTACTATGACATTCTATCATGATATAATAAACAAACAACATTGTATTGGAGAATCATATGACATTTACACACATTTTCTTCGACCTTGATGGTACTCTTGTAGATAGTTCCGAGGGCATCCACAATGGTTTTGTCCAAACCTTTGAAAGACTGGGCCTACCTGTTCCTAGCGACCAAAAAATTCAAAGCTTCATGGGCCCTCCTCTCGAAGTTACCTTTAAAGAAGAAATTAGCGAGGAAGGTGCTGAACAAGCTGTTCAACTATATCGTGATTACTACGGCACTAAAGGACAGTTTGAAGCTCGCCTCTACGACGGTATAAAAGATGTCCTCGAAAAGCTGAGTCAAGATCCAAATAAGAAAATCTATATCACGACTTCCAAAAATGAGCCTACCGCTCTGGAAATGTGCGAGTACCTTGGCATCACTGAGTTTTTTGACGGCATCTATGGGGCCACACCTGCTGCTTTCCACAAGGCTGACGTCTTGCAGCGTGCTATTGCTGAAAATAATGCGAATAAGGACCAGTCTGTCATTGTTGGCGACACCAAGTATGACATGATTGGCGGAAAAACGGTTGGTGTCAAGACCTTGGCTGTTACCTGGGGATTTGGGACAAACGAAACCCTCTTGGCAGAAAATCCTGATTTTGTAGCTGATACTGTCCAAGAACTCTGGGATATTTTGAAATAATAACTAATACATGAAAAGAGCATGACCATACAAGCATGCTCTTTTTGTCGCTGGTCAACAGGGACAATCTCCTGTTGAGTTTTTTAATTCCCTCACCATCGCTTATCAAACTAAATCCCTAATCGGTCGGTTATGTTAAGATAGAAGTAGCTCATAGTTTTTCCTCGGATTCTGTTTGTGTGGTTACTTACAGTTTACACCAATGAAACGCTATGAGTTTTTTATTGCACTTATATTGTATATTCAAGAGATAAAAAATCACCAACATACAATGTATGACTACCTCATTACATATAAAGGATAAGACAAAGGTGGTAAAATGAAAGCGTAATTTTATGGTGATGTACGATTTTTGTGTAAAACATTCTACAGTACAATGAGAATATTTTGGAAAATTTGAACTCAACAAGTCTGATTTTGTGTTCGAAAGGTGGCTATTGTTTTTTAATGTATAGAGTAACAGTCATTATGCACCATACTCAATCACAATTGTATCAAGGTATTGAGAGATTTTAAAAGATTTTCTTTTTTTTTACAAGAAATCTTGTGCAGAAAAGGCAGATTTCTCAAAATTTAGAATCTGTCTTTCTTTTCTTAATATACTGTTCGTGTATGGACCAGCCCATTTGGAACTTCAAATTCGTATTCTAAATAATCTTGATAGGTTCCTGGTGCAATCACTCCCCGCACATCTAATACAGCCGTTCCCGCCTGTCCCACAATTGAATCTGCTAACAGGCAGCAATTAGTAGACAGAACAAAATAAGATTTAAAACGCGAAGAAGTAAATTTATATAGCTCAGCCCCTAAATCATACTTCAATTTGTAGGCATAGGTCGGCTGACCGTCTTCTTGTAACCTACTAGGCGGATCCCAGATTTCTAACAACTGATCAATCTCAGCTAGACGCTTCTCCACTGCCTGACTCTCTTCTTCAGTAAGGGATAGACTGTAGCCAAACAGAGTCTTGTGACTCTCCTTTTTACATAGTTCGATGTATGGTTCCTTATCCACTTTAAAAAGTACGCCATCGCCAATTGTCCCAAACAGACGCTCTGAAAAGGGATCGTAACTTCCGTAAGAAACCACCTTCCCCTGGTAACAAATATCAACATGCCCAATGGCACCAAATAGGTTGCTATCAGAAGTATGAACTAAAATTTCTAATTCCCTTGTCTCTTCTTCTTTTTTCACCAGTCGATAAGGACCACTATGACCCGCCGAACTTCCTTTTTGAAGAAACTGGTTAAACCGTTTTAGCTCTTCAGCTGGGATAAAAGCAGCAAAGATAACAGGTAGGCTAATACGAAAGCGACGTTTTAACTCCTGACCTTGTTGGTCTTTATCAAATAAAATACCATCTCGAATATTAGAAATCCCCAACAAGACCAGATAAGTCCCCAAGAGGATAAATTGGAAGTGCCCATCTGAACCAGGTTCCAAGACACTTGCTAGACCAATCCCCCCGTTCAAAAGAGCATCCCATAAATAGATCCAGCCTCCTTTTACCCGATTGGCCTTGTATAGCCAAAATGTGATGGCATAGACCAGAGCTGTCCCCAACTGGTAAGCTCCTAAACAAATTACCACCAAATTAACGGGTAAATTGGTCAATCGATTCAACCAACTTAAACCAATCGAAAGAAACATAAACCAAATGGAATGGCTATAGGAAATAGACTTGCGACGCAACATAAAGCGCAGAAGAAAGCTTCCTAGTCCATCGACTAAAAAATAAACAGCTAATAGATCCAAGGAAAACTTGGTGAAGCCAACACCGTTTCGAAAAATGAGAATTCCAAAAATGACAGCAAGAAACCCAAACAATAAGGTCCGCCTTCTTGCAACTTCTTCAACAGATAATTTTTTCACCATGGCACCCTCCTTCATAGATCAAAGGCCTTAGACAAATACTATTTTATCAAGTATAACAGCAGAAATCATCTACTAGAATTTTTCTCATTAGTCAATCACAATCATAGATTTAATAGACTTGCGTTCATCCATATCTTTATAGGCCTGATTAATATCTTCCAATTTATAACTTGTCGTAAAAACTCGGCCTGGATTGATATCTCCGTCAAGCACTGCTTTTAACAAAACTTGTTTATCATAGGTTGTGACCGAGGCTGGTCCCCCACCAATCGTTGTATTTTGTACAAAGGTTGATCCAATGGCACGGTTTTCATAGTGTGGAACACCAACAAATCCCATGCGACCACCATTGTGAAGGACTCCAAGAGCTTGGTCCACCGCTGCTTCAGTACCGACACATTCGAGAGCTGCATCTGCTCCACCACCAAGGATTTCACGAACCTTGGCAATGCCTTTTTCGCCACGTTCAGCAACAACTGCTGTAGCACCTGACTCCAAAGCCATTTGTTGGCGGTCTTCGTGACGACTCATAAGGACAATTTGTGAAGCACCCCGCATCTTAGCTGCGATGACAGCACATTGACCAACAGCCCCATCTCCAATAACGACCACCTTATCACCTTTTTGCACATTAGCTACACGCGCCGCATGGTAACCCGTCGGCATAACATCTGCTAGCGTCAAAAGTGACTTGAGCATGCCTTCACTATAATCTGAAGGTTGCCCAGGAATTTTGACAAGTGCCCAATTGGCAAAGTGGAATCGAATATACTCAGCCTGAACGCCACCAGACCAGTTATTACCTGGGTGGTTGTCACAAGAGCCGTCAAAACCAGCACGACAGGCATCACACTGTCCACAACCGTGTGTGAAAGGGGCAATGACAAAGTCACCAGCTTTCACCGTAGTAACATCATCACCAACTTCTTCAACAATTCCGATAGCCTCATGACCGCTATTTCTGTGTCCTTCTTCCATTTCCGGATTGCGGTAACTCCAAAGGTCCGATCCACAAACGCAAGTACGGACAATGCGGATAATGGCATCATCTGCTGCCTCGATTTGTGGGCGATCAATTTCTGCCAGACCAACCTGCCCAGCTTTGGTATAAACTGTTGATTTCATTTAATAACCTCTATTCTTTCGTTTCTGATAGTATACACTTTTTAACAAGAAATCGCTCACATCAAACACTCCCTATTACGGTCATATTTAGTTACTTAATCATATTTTTTCCCATACTTCTTTTCAAGCATTTTCTTAACTAGATATGGCATCTTGACATTCTCTCGACCTTTTTTAGCAATCAATTTTTTGACGAAATCAGGCATCTGAATATCTTCTTCCTCTTCTAAAATCTGTCCTGTGTTTGAAGGGGCTTCCAACTCATCAAAAGTCTCTAGTAGAGGTTGATAGTAACGATAGTCACCGTCTATATGAGACTGAATGGTTGAAAGAAGGGCTTTAATCAAACGAGAATCGCTATTTGGCATAGGAGGACGGTGATAGGCCACACCAAGCTCATGACAAAGCTCCTTACACTCCACATCATTATCAAAAAGAACCTCAATATGCTCACTAATAAAACCTATCGGGACAAATATATAGTGGTCAGGGTGTTCCTTCTCATCACGAAGGTATTCTAAGACATCAGGCTTAATCCAAGGAATACCAATATCACTTTCACTCTGCCATGTATTGGTATACTGGTCTTCTTCAAGGCCTAAAATTTCCACAATCAAGCGAGTATTGTCATAAATCTGATCGATATAAGGATCGCCAAAATCAAGTGCCAAAACTGGGACACTATGAGCTGAAAAAATCACCTTATAGCTGTCATCTTCAATTTGATCTAAAATATTTCGAATCTCATCAGCCCAATAGTGAAGAAGTGAAGGTTCTTGGTACCAATCCTTGATAATTTGGAACCTAATCTGCTCACTTTCTAAAAATTTCTCATATCCCATGACAGAATAGTAAGAATAATGAGGCTCTAAAATCAAGCACAAACACTCTTCAATTCCGTCATTCTCCATCTCTTTAATCGCATCAATGATGAAAGGTCGGGAAAATTTATTTGCAAAGTAAACCGACACTTGTTCTCCAAGAGCGGAAGCAACCAAGTCAACTTCTTTTTTTGTTATCCTTTGGAGCGGCGTTCCACCGATTCGTAGGTAATGGTCATATAAGGTCTGAATTTCATGTGGTTCGGGACGAACTCCACGTCGTATATTTGTGAAAAATTCTGCTACTCCTTCATAGGTAATCTCTTCTGGGGACCCAAAAGTCATCATCAATACAGCTCTTTTACTCATAATTACTCCTTGTTCCACGTTAGTTCTATTTTATCATGAAAAGGCTTACTTTAGTTAACTTAGTATCAAAAAAACTCCTAGAGACAAACTCTAAGAGTTTAAATAACGTTTCTTAATGATGATGACCATTTCCTTGATTTTGACCCACTTCCAACTCCTCAATATTACGTTTATGGGCTCGGTGGGTGGCTAGGTCTTCATCTACCTCAATGGTGACGTTTTGGAAGCCCCTCTCTTTGAGCAAGTCTCTGATAGACTCTTTACAGACCTCCATATGTTTGACATGCTCCAGACAAACATGGACAATGGCATTCTTCTCTAAGCCGTCCATGGTCCAAAGATTAAGCTGATTGATACTAGCGACATGGTCCAACTGCTCTAAGTCATTCTTAACTTGCTTGATATCTACCCCTTCTGGCACAGCATCGAGAAAAATCTTGAGCGTGCTCCAAAAACGTGGAATTGCTTTTGACAGAATAAAGATGGAAATGGCAAGAGATAAGAGCGGATCCAGAATATACCAGTCGGTAAATCGTAGAACAATGGCCATTAGGATAACAGCCACCCAACCCAAGGTATCTTCCAGAAAATGCAGGCTGAGAATGGATTCGTTCTTGGTTTGTCCTTTGCGAATGACGAGACTCGCTAGCACATTGATGCTGACGGCTATGATTCCTAGCCAAAGGATGCCCTCATCGTTGACAGGTTGTGGATGAAAGATTTTCGTTATATTTTCCAAAATAACCAGAACGGACCCTGTCATGAGAATCACTGCCGTTACCATGGCCCCTAAAAGGCTAAAGCGCTTGTAGCCCAAGGTATAGCGGCTGTCTTCTTCGCGATTGGAGATACTTTCCAAAAAGGCGGAGATCCCAATAGCGATCGCATCTCCCAAGTCATGGACCGAATCCGCAAGGACAGCGCTGGATCCAAAAATCCCTCCTGCAATAAACTCAACAATGGCATAACTCAAATTCAAGAAAAAAGCGATCCAGACCGCATGTTTTGTCTTCATAATCCTTAATCCTTTGTTATAATAGATTCATGAACATCATGTTCATTATCATTATCTAACATTCACAACAGAAAGGATAGGAGCAAACTGTTTAGGGTGTCCGTTACTGAACAGTTTGTTCTAAGTGTCCATATGACAGCACAGGATCGTCGCATCACCAAAACTCGAAAAGCTATCTATCAAGCTTTTTTACAATTACTCAACCAAAAAGACTACGAGGCCATCACGGTTCAGGAAATCATTGACTTAGCCGATGTGGGGCGATCAACCTTTTACAGCCATTACGAAAGTAAGGAATTATTGCTAGATGAACTCTGTCAAAAGCTCTTTCACCATCTCTTTGAGCGTGCTGAACACCTCTCACCACAAGACTATCTGGCTCATATCTTTCAGCATTTCAAGAAAAATCAAGACCATGTGACCAGTTTCTTGCTCTCTAAAAACGATTATTTTATCCGGCAACTGCGAAAAGAACTAGAACACGATGTCTACCCAATGGTAGCCGACGAACTCATCAAGGCCCATCCAACTCTCCCTCACTCTTACCTCAAACACTTGGTCGTCAGCCATTTCATCGAAACTCTCAGCTGGTGGTTGAAGAAAGGTAAAAATTATAGCGAACAAGAAGTGATCCAGTTTTATTTGGAGATTTTAAAAGTGGGTTCCAACTAGAAAGGCGTGTCTTCAATGTCCATCGTGCAATTTTATTTTCTTTTTCCAGCCCTATTCATGCTTCACGAACTTGAAGAAATCGTTTGGATGCCATCCTTTATCAAAAAAATATCACCCCAGTATCCAAACAATCAAATCCTTTCTTATTACACACCTTTTGCTTTCAATACCATTGTCTTGGAGCAATTTCTGATCCTAATGACGTCGCTATATCTTAGTTACCAGTTTAACAACTATAGCATTTACGCAAGCACCATAATCGCTTATATCTACCATGTCTTAGGACATCTGATTCAGACAATCGTTATTCGAAAATATGTGCCTGGATTGTTGACGGGAATTCTAACGAGTTTGTTTACTCTATGCAATATCAAAAATGAATTTCCAATTATACTTTATGGTTACTCTCTATTTACCTTATTGGTTATCGTTTTAAATCTTGTAGTATCATTTATGATTCTTAATAAAATCAGTCATAAAAAATAGCATTCAGGCAATCATATTTAAGAAAGGAAACATCTATGTCGCTTTATCTCATCTTTAGCATCATCACAGTCTTCTTAGCCCTTGATTTTGTCCTGATTCATCTTGCTGCAGCTGTATCAGCTATTCTAAAAGGCAAAAAAGTTTAGGAACTGGATTTATCATAATTGGTGCCATTCTTGGTATCTTAGCCCTTCTCCATGTTATGGTTAATCGTACCTTAGCATTTTATATATGGCTATTTGCTAGCTCGACAATTTGCGGGGGCGCCCTCCTGAATGGTCAAAATAACAAAAATTTCAACAAATCACACCACCAAATTCGTTTTGTGATTGACTTGATTATTACTTTTTTGCTATATGTTTGGCTCTATCTATTCCAATAACATGTAATTCTCATTTCTATAATACAATACAAAAAGGCCTAGAGTACCAATCTAGGTCTTTTTAAGGATTTAGGTAAACGTACATTACTATCTTTATTCTAAATGTGATAAGCATCGTCACTAGCTTCTACATAAGAGAAATAAACTCAAAAAGAGGACCCTACTGGATCCTCTTATTAATTGATAAACATAAGTACTAAGCTTTCTTAGCTGCCTTACTCCATTGGTACCAACCAACGAGACTGTTGATAAGGTAAATGAAACCAAAGGTTAACCACCAAAGTATACTAATTGATAGGTACTTGGTCCATCCAACCGTATCCAATTTACGAGCAACAAATTCCTGCTGTTCTTTTTTGAATTGGGCTTGATAAATCCAAACCAAGAGACCAATCGGCTGCATGATGGTGAAATAGAGAGTTGTCAAAACCTCACCGTAGAAGCCTTTTTGAAGGGCAAGCACAAGATAAATGACGGAATTGATCAAACCAAAGAGATAGTTACTGGCACGACCTTCAGCTTCTCAAAGAGCAGAAAAAAGGTTAGTAAGGCTTGAGAGATGAATCATTTTAAAGGCAAACAATTCCAACAAGACGTCATCATTGTCGCTGTTGGTTATTACCTACGTTACAATCTGAGCTATCGTGAAGTTCAGGAATTGCTTTATGACCGTGGAATAAATGTTTGTCACACTACGATTTATCGGTGGGTTCAAGAATACAGTATAATCCTCTATCATCTCTGGAAAAAGAAAAATAAACAGTCCTTCTATTCGTGGAAAATGGATGAAACCTATATCAAAATTAAGGGGCGTTGGCATTATCTCTATCGAGCGATTGATGCGGACGGTTTAACATTGGATATCTGGTTACAAAAGAAACGAGATACTCAGGCGGCGTATGCTTTCTTAAAGCGACTCCATAAACAATTTGGACAACCTAGAGTCATCGTAACAGATAAAGCACCCCCTATAGGATCTGCATTTAGAAAGTTACAGAGAAACGGATTATACACCAAAACAGAAAATCGAACTGTGAAGTATCTGAACAATTTAATAGAACAAGATCATAGGCCAATTAAGCGACGGAATAAATTTTATCGAAGTCTCCGGACTGCCTCATCCACGATTAAGGGGATGGAGACCATTCGAGGAATATATAAAAAGAACCGAAGAAATGGTATATGATTATGACCATGAAACAAAGTAAAATCAAACCGAGTGATCTGAGGAAGCACCCGATGATCATGAAACGTTATTAAACACAAAAGTCACCCATGTGAGTTCTTGCCAGAAGCTGAAGTTAATCCTTCAACCTGGAAAACCCGCAGAGGTGACTTTTTCTATACATCTCGATTTTTCTGGCAATAATCATTAACCGATAAATATGTCTGTGAATCACCCAGCGACTCCGCTATGTCCATAATCCGCGGTGGTAGTAATCCCACTCGCTGGACAAGTTCGTGATCGCTGAACAATTCCCGTGGACTGCCGGCGAAGCCAAACTTCCCGTGTTCCATAACATACACCGACTCAAACTCGGCGGCGACCCAATCCATGTCATGGGTGATGGTCACAACTTGGTGGCCCGAATCAGCCAACTGATGGAAAATTGCGGTCAACTTGCGCCGGCTTTCCCAATCAAGCGACATCATCGGCTCATCAAATAAATAAATCGCCGGATCCACTGCCAAAACTGTGGCAACGCTCAACAGCTTGCGTTCCGACAATGACAGGTCATATGGACTTTCAGCTGTTTTATCATCCAAGCCAACTCTTTTTAGAGCAGCTAAAGCCCGCCTCGTAATCGTGTCGTGGTCATCCATGACCTGCGCGACACTCCACTCCACCTCTCGTTGAACGGTCGGGTTGAAAAGCTGATCGTCAGGATTCTGAAAAGTAATCCCAACCTTCAGTAACTTTTCGACTGGTTTAAGATCATTAAAATTTTCTCCATCGATCTTAATCACACCGGTTTGTGGTGTCAGCAAGCCCGTCAACAATTTGAAGAGCGTTGATTTGCCGGCACCATTTTGGCCGACAATCGCCACCATCGGATCGGCGAAGTGTTTGTCTTCAACATCCAAGCTAAAGGACCGTTCCGGATAAGTGAACGTCAGGTTGTTCAGTTCAATTGTGGACATAACGAACCTCCTTCAGATCAGCGTCATTCACCGGATACCGGCCATCAGCCAAGTGCCAATCCATTTTTTGAGCAAGTTGCTGGATTGTCGGGGCTGGAATCTGCCAGTCAGCTGCCAAATGATTAAACACCTCACCCGGCCTGCCCTGGGCTACCATTTGACCCTCGTGCAGCACCCACACAACGTCGGCGACTTCGCACAAATCGTCAATTTCACTGGTGACAATGAAGACAGTCGTCTCTTTGACTTGGGCCAGCCATTGGAAAAATTGTCGGCGGCCAAGGGGATCCATCTGACTGGTCGGATCATCCATAATCAAAACAGCCGGGTTAGCCGCAATCGCCGTGGCAATTGCCAACCGCTGGCTCTGACCACCGGAAAGGCTCTCGGGACGCAAATTCAGCTGTTCAATCAGCCCCATTTGCGTGGCAACTTCTTCAACCCGTTTTTGAATCAGTCCTTCAGCCATTCCCTGATTAATCAAGTCAAAGGCGATTTCATCGGCAACCGTGTCTGCCAACCCGCTTAGTTGGCCAGCTGGATTTTGCAGTACAACTCCATTCATGGCATTATAAACGGGCCAATTGTCGGACACTCGCTGGCCAAACATGTGCCAGTCGCCCTCAATCTCAGCAGACACAATTTTGGGAATGACCCCTGCTAGCACATGGCACAAAGTCGATTTGCCGGAGTGGCTATTCCCGATAATCCCAACCACCTGGCCGGTATGAACCTCCGCGTTAATCTGACGCAGTTGTGGTTGCTCAGTACCCGGATAACGGGTAGTCAAATTTTCAATTACAATCCGTTTATCTTCGTCCATATCTTCCACCCAATCAATAAAATTGCCAATCCAGTCAGACCAATGTGCAGCGTCCGCGACAGGCGATACACGCGCTGGGAGGTTCTGACAGTCCGGTTGAGATTATCAAAACCTCTCAGTTGGAGAGAAATCGACCGCGTCATCGATTGATCCAAGGTCTTAATCACCAATGGAATTAGAACTGGCAGGACTGACTTTAATTTCTGAATCAACGTTTTTTGCGGATTGGTTCCGCGAACTTTTTGAGCCTGCTGGATTTTCCGCATATTTCGCATCATTTCCGGTAAAATATAACACACCGACATCAGAACGTAGACGGTTTTATAAGACAATCCGGACATTTCCAAATAGGCCGCGTTTTCTGAAATACTCGTGGTCACCATAAAAAAGCCACTGGTCAAAATAATCACCAATACTCGACAACCCAGAGTGGTGGCGTAAATCAGGCCTTCTTTGTAGAACGACACCCCAAGCACAGAAAACAGCACAGTTTGATTCCGACTGTAAAATAACCCTTGGATGATCAGCATGGTGCAAATCAGAAACAGGCTGAATCCTAGCGCCTTAAAGATGGTAGAACTCAATTTGGAAAATAACAATAGCAGTGTTGCGACAAGAATTAATCCGGCCTGAAGCAATAAATTCATACTGGTAAAGCTCAACAACGTCATGTCCAAGATGAACAAGAGCTTAGTAATCGGATCGATCACCTGGTACCACTTGAGCTTGACCCGTGGCGCTCCAGAAATCAATGTTTGATCAGTCATCATTTATCACCGCTAAAGAAGTGCACCATCCGCTTCGGCAGCTGACGATAGATGAAGAATGCGAGGTAGGCCACGCAGACTTTATCCAAAATATCCAAGACAAACTCATCGGTAAATGAGGCCAGCCACACTGGTGCATGATTGGCGACCATTACCGCAAACAATGAGTCACCCCAAGCGATACCGGTCTGACCACCCCAAAAGATGACGTTGAGTGGCGTTGAAATGACAGCTGAAACGAAGGCAATAATAATAGCAGAAACAAATACTCGTCGCGCTGACGAGAACCACCCATTGGCGTGCAAAACTCCGACAGCAATCCCAATTCCGATGCTGGTAATCGCATACACGGTTGAAATTGGCGATAAGGTCAGCCCATAGATCACGTTGTTGATGAAACCACTGATGGCACCGGCAACCGGCCCAGCCAACATGCTGGCAAGAAAGGTTCCCAAAGACCCCAGCCAAACGGGCAACTTTAACCCCTCCGCCAAGGCTTTGGCAACATAGTTAATCCCCACGGCAGCGGGAATCAAAGTCATGGTGGCAGCACTTAACTTAAATTTCCACATACTGGTACGATGAATCGGTTCTGTTTTCATAATCTTCTCCTTTTGTTTTTAAAGAGCCGTGTC
>ERZ1036424.237-NODE-237-length-33731-cov-75.248634_pt1 | contig 33731 bp, 33 predicted proteins | sample MGYA00514221_ERZ1036424 | MGnify/ENA primary metagenome ERZ1036424 (study PRJEB33795, sample SAMN09464939) | human gut metagenome | host: Homo sapiens | place: USA: Stanford, California | collected 2016-11 | study: EMG produced TPA metagenomics assembly of the... | reverse complement strand
TAATAAAAATATAATAGAAAGCTGTTTTAAGACAAATAAGTTTTAAAGCAGCTTTCTATTATTGTATTTTTAGTTATTAATTACTTTGTTAAATTAACTAAATAACATATAAAATAATATAAAAAAGTAAATATAGGAAATAAATATTAATTAATATGTGAAAAAAATAAATATAACTATTGAAAAAACAAAAAAATAACAATATAATGTAAATATATCCATTAAAATGGATAAATACGGTTTAAATTCCTATTAAGGAATTTAATTGATAAATAATTCGTATGAGAGGGGAAGAAAAATGGATGTTATACAACAAACAAACCGAACTATGCTTTTTGAGGAAATAAATCCAGAAAGATTAGATTTATTAACATTGGTTGGAGATACAAAAGGTTTAAATAGTTTAAACGACGATAAAATAAAAGAAATTAATGAAAATCTTTTGGTAAGCAGTTTTGATGAATTTTTAGATAAATTTGCACCTACGGTATATTCATTTTACAATGCCAATAACCAAAAAGTTATGTACACATTAAATAAACCAGAAACGTTACCTGATGAGCTTATAACAGAAATTCCAATAAATCAATCAAATGATTTCTTAAAAATGTTATTTACATTAATAGATACAAAAAGAGCACAGGGAATAGCAAATGTTGATTTTAAATTTGAGAATTTATTAGATATGATATCTCCTAAAAAAGTAATGGAAGATATTAAACAAACAAGAAAGGAAATTCAATATACATATGGTAAGTACGATTCCTTAGATGATGAGGATCCTCTTAAACTAGATTTAGGAGACAAGCTTAATGATATGTTTGAAGAGGCAAGCCAAAACTATAATAATATAATGGCAATGCTTCCACTTGCAATAGAAGATATAAAAACAAGACTTCTTTTAGGTGCAGATGATAGTGCAAGTGGAAATGACCCGTTTCAAGCTGGAGTTTTAAGCTTAGGAGAGAATGGAGAACTAAAAGTTCTTGAAGCTCCTAAGAAAGAAGAAACAGCACTGATAGCAATAGATGATAATGCAAATGCTGGACTTATTGAAGCATTTGAAGATGATTATGATGATGTGAATGACGTTAAATCGGATTATGTTAAGAGCCTTGTTGTTAGAACTTTCTGTCCTTTAACATCAACTATGGAAAGTACAATAGATATTGATAAGGAAGTTGGCAATTATAATACTTATTTAGAGTTTTATAAAAGTGCAAAAGATGATTTTATAAAGACAGTTAAGCCTTTAATTGAAAAACTATTAGGTGTAAAGATGTTCTTTGATCAATATCAAGCAAAAAATAAAGGGATGAAACCTACTTTGTTAGTTACTAATACAAAGCTTAGTAGATTAGTAAATTCATTGAATTTACCAAGATTAAATACTTACTTAAGTTCAGTAAATGACAAAAATGATTTTTCAAATACAATTTGGTTTGGTATTGTACCATCAATTGAACTTGAATCTCAATCAAAAAGTAAAGTTAGAAGAGAAAGATTTAAGGCTAATAAACAAGTAGAAAAAACAGATTGCAATACAATGGAAGAACTTACAATACTTTTAGAATGCGTTCAAAAATATCGTATGCAAATTTTCTTTAATTTTGAATCACAGGAAGAGACAACATTTAACAATATTGCAACTGCTGGAATTGATAAATTTGTAGATAAATGTTCATCTTTATTGCGTAAATCATATAGTGAATTCGCTATTCCATGTTTACCTAATTTCACAGTAATACCTAAAGAAAAATCTGGTGTGATTTTGGATAAGAAGATGATACTTTCAGAAAGTGGCTCTGCTGAACTATCAAGAGAAAAAGAAGATATTCTTAAATTGTGGATTGAAGGAGTGTATATTGGAGCTTCTTATATAGCAGCAGGAATTGTTGCTGCATATCAATGCCCTGAATACTTAAAGGAATTCTGTGGAAATACATTTAGTGAATATCCTGGGGTAAGATTTGATATTGAATCAAAAGATAATCCTCTAAAAGTTAAAACAACATTAGCAAAAGAAATATCAGGATTTACTAATGATATTAAGAATTCAATAAATAGAAAGAATTTTGGTTTTATTTTCTCATCAGAAAATGCTCAGCTAAATGGTGAAGAGATAAATCAAATAACTGTTTATAAAGCAAGAAGTATGCAAGCAGTAGAAAATGATTTTGAATCATTATATAAAACATTAGTAACAACTTATATAGAAAGAATATTAAGATTTTATTCTAATGACTTTAAAGAAGACAATATTATAAGATTCTTTAGTAATAATCCAACTAGTGTAAAGAGTCAGTGGTCAGCCCATAAGGAATATACAAATGCAATAATTCAAGATGGAGATGACATTAATTTTGTTATTGATGATAAGAATGGTACATGTAATATAGATCTCGTATTTAATGGAAATGTTAAAAATCTTGAAGTTGAGATTACTCGTAGTGATGCAAGTTAATTAAATTACAGTACATTTATTATAGAAGATATTTATATATAAATTTAAAAGATTAGTTGAAATATAAACATATCAATTGATATTAGTAATTTCGTTATGAAATGAATTTATATATTATTAATTAGGTTAATTTTTATAGATACAAAAATATCTATTTTAATTATAAATTTTTAAATAAAAAGGGAGGACACGAGACGTGGGATTTAAAGTAAAAATTGAAGGTGCAGAAAGTATTGATTTAAACATTGAGAGTATCTTATCAGTAGAATTTAAGACTGATACACCAGATGATTCTAATGCACGCTCAACAGATTTAGGAACAACACTAGCAATTACTGGGAAAATATTAACACCAGTAGATGGAGAAGCAGCTGATAATACTATCAAGCTAGCACAATGGTCATTAGTACCAGCAGAAAAAGCAGACTGTTATAGAAATATAAAGGTTGATGTGATTTCTGCTTCACAGGTGGTAAGACAGATTACTTTACCTAATGCTTATGTAGTTGACTATAAGGAAAGCTATGGAGACGAAGAAGGTGTTGGTACATTCTATATTTTAGCTAAGCAAAAGAAGGATAAAACTAAAGCTGTTAAATTTGAAGGTGGATTTGCTGAATAGTTTTAAAAGTTTAGCTGATAATTAAAAAGTGTATAAAGAAAGGAAAGAAAGATATGGGATTTAAAGTAAAGATTGAAGGCGCTGAAACAATAGACCTTAGTATAGAAAGTGTTGAAACAGTAAAATTTACAACAGATACTCCAAAAGATACTAATGCACGTTCAAAAGATGTAGGAACTACAATGGTTATTACAGGAAAAATATTAACTGCTGTAGATGGAGATCCTTTTGACTCTACAAGAAAAATGGGAACTTGGTCATTAGTACCAGCAGAAAAAGCTGATTGTTACAGAAAAGTAACTGTAGATGTAATTTCAGCTGATCAAGTAATAAGAAAAATTACGTATCCTAATGCATTTGTAGTTGATTATAGAGAACACTATGGTGATACAGAAGGTATCGGAACATTTGAATTAGTGGTAAGACAAAAGAAAGATAAATTAAATATGGTTACAATAGAAGGCGGATATAGCGCTTAATTAACATTGAAACACATATAAAAAATGAAATTAGTCTAAATTAGGCATATTTTCATTTGGCTTGTTCTCAATTTATATAATTATTATCATAATTGAGGACAAGCTATAATTTCTATTAAGTTAGATGTGCACGAGCTTATTTATAATAAGAATAAATTTTTGTGCTATATAACATTTGTTAATTCAGTACAGAAAAATGATTTTTTTCTTGAATATTTCAAGGGGAAAATCTTTTCTTATAAAATAAAATAGTTTAAGCGAAAGGGCAGAGGTTATCTATTGAATAAACAATAGATATTTAGGGGTGAATAGTGAAAGATTATTATAAAATATTAGGAGTATCAGAAACATCTAGTAAAGATGAGATAAAGAAAGCTTTTAGAAGTCTGGCTAAAAAATATCATCCAGATAGAAATGGCAATGATGAAAATGCCATAAAAAAATTTCAAGAAGTAAATGAAGCTTATGAAGTATTAAGCAATGAAGATTCAAAAAAAAGTTATGATGAGAAGAAAACAAATTTTAAAAATGCTCATAAGAAGAAAAATGAAAACAGTAAAAATAATAAAACTGATAATGATTTTAGTGAAAAGACTAGAAGTAAGAAAGAAAGCATGGAAGATTTAAACCAATATTTTGCAAATTTTTTTGGCTTTGATCCGACTTCAAATAATATTAATAAGGATAAATTAAAAAAGCAAGATAATCCAATAGATACAAGTAATATGTTTGAAAGCTTTTTTAAGATGAAAAAGAAATAGGGGAGGGAGTATCCTTGTATGAAAATAACAGTATAAAAAAGAAATTATACATAAGCATGCAGATGATAAATGTACTCATAGCAGTGATTATGACTTTATTGTGTATTATTGCATATTATACAATAGAATATACATATGCAAGAGCATTGATTATTGGAGTTGTAATAGTACTTGGAACAATATGTTTAATTAATATATATATAAAATTTCAAGCTAAAAATAAGCCTCGGGATTTTAGTAGGATAAAGACAGTAGAACTTGTTAATGAAGATAATGATATTGTTAGTTTATGGAATATAGAAGATAAAACATCTTTATTAATTGGAAAGAATACAAAAGATGAAAAAGTTAATATAGATTTAAATTCCTCAATATATTCAAATCTAGTTGATGATAAACATGCAGTACTCAATTACGCAGCAGGAAAGTGGTTCGTAGAGGATTTATCATCAGAATATGGAGTTAGGATAAAAAAAAGAGATGATGATATCATATATAGATTAGTTAATGATACACCTTGCGAAATTAAATGTGGTGATATTTTATATATTGCAAAAATAAAACTATTATTAAAATAATCGTATTATATATTTTATGAATGGAGTGATAATTATGGGACTTATAAGATGTCCAAATGGTCATATGTTTAGTGAAAGAAGGTATGGAAGTATATGTCCATATTGTAATATAGATACAAAGAAGCTTGAAGAAAAGAGAAAGATAGAACCAGAAGAAATTGAAGAAATAGAAAAGAATCTTTTATATCAAGAAGTAGAACCAGTATGTGGCTGGCTTGTATGTATAGAAGGGACAAGAGTAGGAAAAGATTACAAAATAAAAAGTGGAAAGAATTTTATTGGACGAGCTGATGATATGGACATTCAGATAATTGGAGATAACAGTATAGCTAATAGAAATCACGCAATTGTAGTTTATGATCCTAAAAAGAAAAATAATGTACTTCTTCCAGGAGACTCTTCAGGAATAGCATATCTAAATGGAGAACCAGTTTATATGCCAGTAGAACTTTCTTCTTATAATGTAATTGAGCTTGGAAAGAGTAAATTTATATTTGTTCCATTTTGTGGTGAGCATTTTGAATGGCAGGATAATGAATAGGAGCTTAAATTATGCAGTATAGTAATTTTGAATTAAAGCTTAATATAATAGTCTGTGCAGTTGTAGTTATACTGCTTCTATTTATTTTAAAAACAGTTATTAAATATTTTTTAAATAAAAAAACATTACAGATAACTGAAAGAATTATTATAGGTCAAGAAGAAATTCAAGAAGATAATGTGAAAATTGTAACAAAAGAAAATGAAACATTAGCAATTGTTTCTGATGGATTTGGATTTAATGAAGCAGGAAAAGCGGCTAGCAATATATGTGTAAATACTATAGGTAGAATGTTTAAAAATGAAGAGATAAATGAAAGATACCACTATTTTATTAAAAAATCATTTAATAAAACCAACCATGAAATATTAACTAGAATAGAGGAAGGTAAGGGTGGTGCAAGTGTTACAGCCGCAATAATTAATAAAAATAAACTGTACTATGGATTAGTAGGAGATGTAATGCTTGCGGTATTTAGAAAGAGGGAACTTGTAAGAATTAGCGAAGGGCATACAATGGATGAAATAGCAAAAAAAGAATACTATCAAGGTCATATAAGTAAAGAAGATGCAGTGTGTACAATAAATAATAAAAAGGTATTATATTATTTCGGAAAAGAGCCATTTGATCATATTGAATTTTGTAATGTTCCAATAACTCTTTATAAAAATGACATAGTTGTTATTATGACAAGAGGAATATATGAAAATATAAGATGGATTGATATTGAGAGAATTCTAAAGAAAGGGAAAAGCAATATAGAAGAAGCTTGTAATGAAATAATAGAGAATACAAGCCAGAGGAAAAATGGAAGTATCGTACTTATTAAATATTGTTCTTCTAAATAAAAAGAGCTAGGTGATGAAATATGAGAAAAATTAACTCGGAATTTTTAACGAATTTTGTTTCTGAAGAAGGAAGCCATTTACAAAACAAAGATTATTTTGCTTTTGTTGAATTAGATAATTATGCATGTTATGTAATAGCTGATGGAATTGATAAAGATAAGGAAATAGAAACTGCTAAAATAGCTGTAACTGAATTTATAAGAGAGTTTACAAATAAACCTACAATGAACAGATTTATACTTGCACAATATTTAAAAGGAGTTAATGAAGAAGTACTTTCAAATGGAAAGTTTGTAAGACTTAAGGCTTCGATGACAGTAGTTGTAACTAACTACAAAAAGATTAGATATGCAGTTATAGGTAATACAAGGTTTTATTACTTTAAAGATGGTTATTTAAATAAAGAAAGTGAAGATGATTCTGTAACACAGGAACTATATGAAAAAGGGGATGTGCCACTTGATAAGATGGCAAGTCACAGGGAAAGAAACAATCTTACAAGTTTTCTTGGACAGAATGATTTTCCTTATCCTAAAATTTCAAGAAAAATAAAGTTAAAAGATGGGGATGTCTTTGCGCTTGCAACAAAAGGAATATGGGAAAACTGTGATGCAAAAGAAATTGAAGACTGTTTAGATGGTGCAAATGAACCCAAGGAAGTTGTTGACAATGTTGAAGACATAATACTTTCAAGACAACCTAAACATTTAGATAACTACACACTTGCAGTAACGTTTGCTAAAAAATGTTATCTTGATCCGGATAAAAAGAAAAAAATAAAACGAGCTATATGTATTGGGATTCCAATAATAATCGTAATAGCAATATTTACAGGAATATTTATGTTCAAAAGACATAAGAAATTAGATGCAATTGACCAAATGAATCAGTACAAGGTTAGTGCAGAAACATACATAAATAATCAGAATTTTGAAAAGGCAAATGAAGATTATAAGAATGCCCTTGATATTGCAAAAAAATATAAGTTGAAAAAAGATATGAATACATTTGATAAGGATGAAAAGTTTACTGATAATGTAATGTCAGCGGATAAATTATTAAATGATGGAAAATTTGAGGAAGCACTTGATCAATATAAAATAGCACTTGATTCATGCGATGATATAACAATAAGTGCAAGAAATTATATTGATAATAAGATTGAAATGGCAAAAAAAGGGGTGAATGTAGCGGATCTATTAACTCTTGGTGACAAACAGATGTCGGATGGTGATTTGGATTCAGCGGAATCATCATATATGGAAGCAAAGAAACTTTCAGTAGATGCATATATGAAAGATGAGAGAAAAGAGGCTATGGACAAGTTGCAGCAGATATCTGAACAAAAAGCTAAAAATACTCAAAAAGATGAAGACGATAAAAAAGCAGCAAAAGAACAAGAAGAAAAGGATGCTGAAAAAAAGGAAAAAGAAGAGCAAAAAGCAGATGACCTTCTTCAAAAGGCTGCTGAATTTAGAAAACAAGGAGATACAAGCTATGTTGCAGGAGATTATATAAGTGCAAGAATGTATTATACTCTAGCAATACAAGCTTATAAGGATTCTGGTGATTATAGTATTCTAGAAGAACTTCAGAAAAAGATTGTACTTATGGATGAGAAGATTAATGAAACAGCAGACAAGAAATCTGAAGCTGATAAATATGTAGAAGAAGCTAGTACACGACTGGCAAGTGGAGATGTTAATTCTGCTAAAGTTTTGTATAGCGTTGCTAAAGATTTATATGATTCTCTTGGGTTTACAGATGAATCAAAAAATATGAGTGATAAAATATCGACATTGAATACTACATCATCTAGTAATGGGTAAATAGTAAGGGGAATGATTATGACAGATGAGGAAATTTATGAAAAATTAAATCAAATTGATGATCTTAAAGACAGAGTGCTTTTAAAAAGCATTCTGAATGGGGTCTTTGTAAATTTAAAAGAAGAAAGTGAAAAGAAATTTTCGTTACTTGAAAAAAAGGTGTTTGATGAGGTTCAATATGAAAGTGAGAAATATAAAGTATTTGCAACTGTTATGAAAAGAAACAAAATTGATCTGACAGATGAGTTTCTTTTTACAATGATCCCACAAGATTTAAAAGAACCAGTGTATGAAATAAAGGATATTTTAAATTCATTAGAAGAAAAGCGAAGTTTTTCTCTTTTTAATGTTTTTATGGAATGTGATTATTTGACATTTAAGAAGTTTTTAGAGAGTGATTTATCAATTAATGGTGTAATAATAACGAATAAAAAGAAGTATGAAGCTAGATTTATTATTAAGAAAAATTTAGATTATATAAATAAAATAAAAAGATTATATAGAATATTTATAAATAATAATATACCATGGTCAACTATAAATAATCCATATATACATAAGTTTGCAAATGTAATACTTGTAGGAACAAAGGAAGAACTGAATTCAGAAGAAAAAATAGAAAAAATTGATATTGATTTTGGTGAATACAGTAAATATATAAGGTATGATATGGTTCCTATGTGGAATGTAAAGGAAGAAGCTATGAAATCTACAAGCTTTCCTGTACCATGTGTAGATAAAATAAATTTTGAACATAATATTCAAGTAGCTAAAGGTAATGGATATTTGGTTGAAGTTGATGAAGAGAGTATAAATTATGTTATGTTTAAAGAAGGAGCAATAATAGTATCATCAGATACGGAAAAATCTGATATGTGGAATGTACTTGAAATAATATCATCACAGAAGATGCAGAAAAAACAATATGATTATGAAATTATGTCAAATAAGGTGAAGATAAGCTTTTCTAATAGAATGTTTCAAGGCATTTCTCAAAAAATAAAAACAAAGACTGACTTGGCACGTGTTGTAGATTCATATGAAGTATCTCGTTTCTTAAAATTTAAGGATACAAAGCTGATAAATATAATGGATAGAACATTAAAAGAGACATATGAAGTCAATGATTTTATTGTTGATGAAATTAGGGACAGTAATATAAAAAAGGTATTGATTTTATCATTTGAAGCACAAGAGAAAAATAATTATTTAAATTATGATATTCTAAGTTTTATTATATCAGAAGTGCAGTTTATTTATCCTGAATATGAATGTGAAGGTAGATTGATATGAATTATATATGGGATATTTTAATAAAAGCCGAAGAACAGGGAATAAGAAAATCCGATATAAAATTTAAAAATGCAGATATATGTAGTCCTTATATGGAAACATCATTTTCATGTCTTAACACATCATTCTTGAACAAAGATATTCCAATAGAAGTTAATCCGTGCTATAGATATTTCAAAATATTTAGGGAACTATTTGATATAAATCTTCAGGAAGATAAAGAAATAAGAGATGTACTTTTAGATATACTTCTTCATTTTCTTGGAGAACTCGATTTAAAATCAGGTATTGTTAAAGAAGAATTTATTAAGTTATTTTTACTTAGAGATATAGAAAATAGAGTATATGGACATGAACTTGCGGAAAATATAAAAGAATTTGAAAAAAGAGAGTTAGACATAATATTAAATGGAATATTAACATTGTCTAAAGCAGGAAGTTCATTATTTCTATTTACCAAAATAATTAAGGATATATTTAATAGTAGTATTGTTTACATGAATAAGAACACAAACAAGACATTATATATTTATCTTGGTGTTGAGAAGACAAAAGAAAATATAAGTAGAATAAGTACTGTAATAAATACTTTTCTTCCTATAAATGTTTCAGTTAAATTATTCTGGGACATACATTTTGGAATTATAGGAATAGAAGATACAATGATGATAAATGAAATTGTTGTAGTAGAGTAAGTGCTTGAAGGAGGAAAATATGGGGTTATATTCGTACAAACTGCATAATATAAATGAGGAACATAAAGGAGCATATAAGGAAAAAGATTTAAGACTCATGACTACGTTTCAATTAAGGGAAATATGTGATAGAGAAAAATTAGTCAAGAGTATAGTAAATCCTTTAGATAAGGAAGAACTTATAAGGCTGATTATGAAATACAGAGGTGAAAAGGATTATCTTTTAATCAATTTTTTTAATGAAGATGGATTAGAAAGAATCGAAAAGTTTATAAAAAAGAGTGAAAAGCATATTGTTAAAAACAAAACTATAGATTATCCAGGAAAACTCACGATTTATGAGGAAATTGATCTTGATATATATGATGATTATGTTTTAAAAAGTACAGAAGAATTATGTGAAGGTAACGTATTATTGGTAGATGATAGTTATAGGGTATGCACAGTATTCAATATAAAAAAGATAAAAATAGAAAATGGTTTCACTTATTATCTTACAAAAGGAAAAAGTGTTGCTGCTTTTGAATCAGAAAGTAGACACTACAGCTTGCTATTATTTTCAGAAAAAGATTCTGAATTATTATTTAAAATATATACAGGGGAATCAACATTGAGTGAAAAGGTAATGACAATAAAGAGTCTTCCTATTCTTCAATTTGAGATAAAGCAATTAAATGAGACAGTAACACCTCTTGCTATAGACTTTGGAACATCCAATACTACGGCAGGGATTTATATAGATAAAGAAATTTTCAATTCCGAAACAGTAGAAGAAAGAATTAAACTTATTAAAATTATGGACACTACACAGGATGTTCTTAAAATAACACCTCTAATACCAAGCATTGTAGCAATTGAACAAATAAAAGATGGAAATATAAAATATAGTTTTGGATATGATGCTATGAAAATATCTCAGAAAAGATATTTAGATGATGGTCTTACAATTTTTTATGACATAAAAAGATGGGTTAGTGATTTTGAAAAGGAAGAAAAGGTTATTGATTCAAATGAAACTTCAACATTTATTAAAAGAAAGGACATAATAAAAGCTTATCTTCTCCACATTATATCTCTTGCAGACCAAAGGTTTAAATGCAAATTTAAGAAGATATATATATCATGTCCATCAAAGCAAAGATTCAAGTTTCACACATTATTTAAGGAAATTCTAAGTGATTATGTGGTAGAAAGCGAAAATATACTTGAAGAAAGTGTAGCTGTTTTATATAACACAGTATCAGAGCTTATTGAAAAAAATAAATATATACAGGGAGAGTGGTATAAAGCTCTTATTATAGACTGCGGAGGTGGAACCACTGATCTTTCAGGATGTAGTTTCAACATAAAAAATAATAGGATATCCTATGAACTTAACATTGAAACATCATATGAAAATGGTGATACGGATTTTGGAGGAAATAATCTTACATTTAGAATTATGCAGTTTATAAAAATTCTTATGGCTGATGCACTTTCAAAAAGAGATATGACAATAAAGAAAGCTATAGTTGATGAATTTAATAAGGATATTTTTAGAAGTATAGACAAGTATGGTATTTCTGAACTATATAGTAGTTTAAACAAAGAATATGAAAAAGCAGAGGAAATAATACCTACAAAATTTCAAGTATATGAGACAAGAAGTAAAGAAGATTACTGTAAAGTAAGAAGTAATTACTATTTTCTTTTTGATCTTGCTGAAAGAGTAAAAAAGAAATTTTTCAGTAATCCCGATTTGCTAAATATAACACTTACATCATCAGTACCAAAGGAAGCACAAGATGATACTATATTGTTTGATAAATGGAAACTTTCATATATGAACAATGGAAATTTAAAGATTGTTAAGGAGGCTCCTTCAATTTTACTTAATATATATGAAGTTACAACACTTATAAAAGGTGATGTTTATAATATAATAAGAAAATTTTTAAACAAGCTTTATGAAAATGATGAATTGTACGACTATTCATTAATAAAGCTTACTGGTCAGTCATGTAAGGTTGAGATATTTAGAGATGCATTAAAGGAATTTATTCCTGGAAAAATAATAGAAGTAAACAGGAGTAAGAGGGCATCTGAAGAAGAATACGAGCTTAAACTTGCATGTATTAAGGGAGCGTTAAGATATTTATATGACAAAAACTTTGGATATGCAGATATAAATATACAAAGCAATACTCCTACACTTCCATATATTGTTACCGCATTTACTCATACAGGAGAGGAAAAAGTATTGATTAAGGGAAAAGAAATAAAAAAAGGTACAATTTCAAGATTTGCGGACAAAATTATTTTAAAGTTATACTTAAAATCTCTTGATAATGCTATCAAATATGAATATGCATACAACTTTAGACGTGAAGAACTTGAAAAGACAGATGCAAAGACAATTGGAAATTTATATCCTAACATAAACCAGCATGAAACAGATAATATTGAAAATAATGAAGTGAAATTTTTTGCATGGGTAGAAGAAGAACTATGGGGATTTTATGTTTTAGCTATCTTAAGGCAGGATGAAGAATTATATGTTGGGAAAGAGAAGTTCTTCTATTTTGAAAATGATGAGTGGGAAAAGAATTTCTTTGATGGATTGAAATAATAATTTAATATATTTAGATATTTGGAGGTAGCAGAATTTTGTTTATTGGTAATTATCCAAAGTTTAATGAAGGAAGAATATTAAAAAGCGGAATGTTGGAATCTTTACGAGACTATCCAAGGGAAATAATGAAAATAAAATATGGAAAATGCTCAGATGGTATTATTGCAGGGTGCGATATTGAAGTAATGGATAATTTCATTGTCGTTAAGGAAGGAATCATAAAGTTTGGAAAAAATATTTATATTTTAAAAAAAGATTATCCTATAAAATATGCAAATAACAATGTCTTAACAAGCCTTAAAGTTAAGTTCCTTCCAGAACATGATGAGGGGGATTACGTAAGAATAGAAGCGGAAATATTTATGACTGAAAATATAACAATTAAAGATGGCGAAATGGAGCTTTGCAGGTTTAAATTGAGAGAAGGTGCAAGGCTTAGACGAGAATATGTAAGTTTTATAGATTTTTCAACTGAATTTGATACTGTAAATATAATTAATGCACCTTTTGCGGCAATTGGAGAATCTAGTTTATCACCATATATATTAAGAACTTTTGGAAGAGAAATGTTAAAATATGATCTTACTGAAAGTTTTGATATTAATTTTGCATGCTTGTGCGTGCAGAGTAGAGATACTATTGAAAAAGATATAATAGTAAGTTATATAAAAAGTAAATTAAATATTACTGATGGTGAATATACCAATGAACAACTTTATAATTATCTTGTTCAGAGTCTAGAAAGTGTATCAAATGGACAAGGCTCACAGGGAACACGAAGCAAAGGACGATATAAGAAGATTTTTATTGATTAATAATATGAAAAAATATTATATAGAAGAAAGAAAGTGAAAGTTTTGGAAAAGAAAGTGGATGAAAAGATTTTGGACTATATAAATGCAATGGAAGATAAAGAATTAAGAAAAGATATATGTGCAGGTCCTGTAAGAATTAATGACTGCTTCTATGAATTTGAAGAAACTGAGTTCTTTGATGGTCAATTAAAAATGTATATTCCGAATACATTTTTTGATATGCCTTTTGAAGCTAGAAAGTTTAAATATCCATCAGAAAATAGACCGGAAATAATAAAATGCAATAGTACTGGAGGGATTGTTATTACATTTAATGTGATTGACAGTCCTCTTAATGACGACTATGTAGAGAATTTGCTTGATATGATGATTTTGATAAACAAAAGGCTGAACCCTGCAAACATTATATTTGATCAGAATATAGTTGAAATAGATTCTAAAAAAATAGGTTATTACGATTTTAAAAGTCCAGCATTAGATGATTCATTGTATAATTTTGTATTCTTACTAGAATTTAAAGAAAAAACATTGATGGGGACATTTAGCTGTGGATATAGTAATCATAAGCAGTGGAAGGACGATATTGTATTTCAGATGATTAATACTATAAGAGTAGAAAAAGAAGATGAGAATTAGTATGAAGAAGGAGATGAAATAGATGACTTCAGGATATGTTTATACGCAGGGGGATATTTTGATAGAGCCCTATAAGTTTGAGAAGATTCTTAAGCTTAAGATAATAAGAGAAATTAATGAACACTCTAAACTTTATTTAAGTGGCATTGTTTCAGATGAGTATGAATCATCAGATCAATGTGTTGAATGGGCAAATGAAAATGCAGTTATTAAGATATCTGTAAAAGATGATAAAGGTGAGATTAAAGATTTATTTTATGGGATGATAAGCACAATAGCTATAAAAAGCGTAGACAATGTAAAAACCTTAAAAATTGAAGCGCTGGATAATACATGTAAAATGGATATTGAAAAGAGAAGTAGGAGCTTTCAAGGAGATGATATACAGTATAGGGACATTTTTAATACTATAAATAGTTCATATTCAAGTCTAATAATGATTGATTATATATCCGCTGGAAGAAAAATTGACAAAATGATTGTACAGTATAATGAAACCGATTGGGAATTTTTAAAAAGACTTGCATCACATTTTAATGCAGGGGTAATTCCAGAGTGTAGGCTTGATGGAATTAAGTATTCTATGGGACGAGGTGAAGCAAGTTCACTTTATAGTCTTGATGAATTTAATTATTCTGTTACAAAAGGAATACAGGAATACAAAATAAAAAGTGCACAGGGAATAGCAGAAAATTCAGTAAATTTTATAATTTATGAATTCACTACAAATATAATTATGGATTTATACAACACAGTTAATTTTAAAGATCGTTATTTAAATGTATACAGATGTGAAATGGAGATAATAGATGGAGTGCTTCTAAATACTTATACATTAAGGGATGAAAAAGCAATTAAAGTAAGAAAATATTATAATAATAAGATTTCAGGAGTATCTTTAGAAGGAAAAATACTTTCATGTAAAAGTGATGTTGTAAAAATATCATTAAAAATTGATGGGTATTCAAATACTGCTGACAGCAATTCAGAGTGGGTTCCATATTCAACTATATTTTCATCTCCAGATGGTACAGGATGGTACTGTATGCCAGAGGAAGGAGATGCAATTAGATTGTATTTTCCAGATTCTGATGAAAAAAATGGATATGCAATAAGTTCAGTAAATTTGGAATGTAGCAATGTAGAAAAAAGAAGCGATCCATCTGTAAAAAGTCTTGGAACCAAGTATGGAAAAGAAATAGTAATGAGTCCTGGTGCAATCAATATAATTTCAAGCAACAACACTATGACATTAAATGATGGTGGAGGGATTTCAATAAGTAGTGATAGCAGTATTTCAATGTCTGCTCCAAGCATAAGTATAGATGGTGGAGAAGTTACAATAAAGGGAAAAGATAAAGTTAAGCTTATGCAGTCAGGTGCAAGTATAACAATAACAGATAATATTGATATGAGTGGTAGCAAGATTAACACTCAGTAAATTATATAAAGAAAATAGGAGGCAGATATGGAGTATTTTTTATTGAAACAGGACAGAAGATATACTGACGTTCCGAGAATTACTAATTTTTTTCAAATTATAGATACTCAGAATATAACGCCTTTAAAAGCGGATCGAATAGAAGATAATATTTCATTTTTTATAAAATCATCCAAAGATACTGTATATCTTGATATTCTAGATGTCCAAACTTTTTTAGTTTCTGAAATTACTAAAAGGATAATGGAAAAATATAATCGCAATATAATTTTTAAAAGAACTGCGCTTATTGATAGGAATAACCAGAAACAAAAGATTTATTATATACCTATTTTTGAGGAAGTTGAAACTTTACATAAAGATTCAAAGTTTAACTGGAATAAATCAGGATTAGAAAAAATAATTTTGGATAAAGATAAAATAAAAGACAAGAAGATATTTAAAGTAAAAGAAAGTTCTGAGAGAGTAATAGTTATAAGACTTGATGTAGCAGAGAGCCTTCTGAGACGGAAGTTAAAAGGAATATCAATTGAAAGACTTGAAATAAAGTAGCAAAGGAGTGAGAGGGTGGCAAGTGAGTATATTGTAAGAGGTGCTGAAATGAAATGTAATTGTGGAAGCAATAAGAGAAAAATAAATCTTCCTGTAAGTCATGGAAGTTATGTTAATGAAGAAAAGTGTGGAACAACAAAACCAATATTAAATTCTGATGATAAGACAGAAGAAAATATAAGTTATTTTGGAGTATGTCCATTGCATGGAAAAGAAGAAGAAAAAATTGACGTAATAGATGATAAAGGAAATTTAATAAGTAATGGAAAGAAATGCAAATTAGAGCTTGGTGGAGAATGGCAGGTAACCAAAGAAGATTATCTTGTAGATGGAAAGCCAGCACTTACAACAGATTCAATTATGTTTACTAACTGTGGAGGAATAATAACTTTTTTAACAAGTGGACAAGAAGATTAGAAATCCAATAGAAATGGGGAGGGATGTAGTAGAATGGAAGCATTTCATAAGTTAAAGGTAGAAAGTCCTTATGAAATACTTGAAATAGAAGATATTAAAATTTCTAATAATCCTAATGAGCATGGGAGACTGTATTTAAAAGCTTTATTAGATGATAGTATAAATTTTAAGTATGCAATTGAAGCTTCCACTGATGATAAGATAAGTATTTATGAAGAAACAGAAGATAAAGAAAAATCCATTATATTTAATGGGACGATACAAAACATAAGAACAGAGAATATCAATGGAATATATTATATGGAGATAGAAGCATATACAAGTAGCTTTGAGCTAGACATAAAAGAAAAAAGTAGATCATTTCAAGATGCAGAAATGAGTTATGATGATTTAATAAAAACCATACTTCTTGATTATAAAATATATTCATTCACACAACGAATGGACAAACCTATGAGTATAGGCAGACCACTGTTTCAGTATAAAGAAACAGATTATGAATTCTTAAAAAGAGTAGCAAGCCAGATTGGTTTAGAGATAAATTGTGATATAATAAATACAAATAATGTATTTTATTTTGGAAGACCATGGGGCAAAGAATATAAAATAGAAGATAATATTGATTATGAAGCCTTAAAAGATATAAAAAAGTATAGGGAATCATTAGTTCACAGTCCCAATTTTCACGATACAGATTTCTTTTATTATAAAATAAGAACAAGAAAATTAATGGAATTAGGAGCGCAGGTAGTATTTAAACAGAAAAAATTCTACATAAATTCGTATGAAGCAGAATATGTACGAGGAGAGCTGATTTATACCTATAAGCTGTGCAGAGAAAGAGGAATATGGCAGGAAAAGCTTTATAATGATAAGATAAAAGGTATATCCCTTGAAGGTGAAGTATTGGAAGTATCAGGAGAGAAGGTAAAGCTTCATCTTGATATAGATGAGACTCAGAATAAAGATAAAGCAGCATGGTTCCGCTATGCACCGCCGACAGGTAACCTGATGTATTCGATGCCTATAGTAGGAACAAATGCGAATTTATACTTTTCAAGTGAGAGAAGCGAAGATCCTATTGTCATCGGTTGTATAAGAAAGAATGGAAGTAGTTGTGAGAGTTTTTCAGATGTAAACAACAGATATTTTGCAACAGAAAGCGGAAATAATCTTGATATGCTTCCAGGTGCAATAAATTTTTCAAGACCAGGATTAAGTGCTAATTTCAATGATGGAAGTGGAATAAACTTAAGTAGTTCAAGTTCACTAAACATAAGTGCAGGTTATGTTGGAATATATGCTGGAGATATTACAATAAAAGCAAAGAGTAAACTTGAAGCTAAAAAAGGTGAATCAAGCTTTATATCATTAGAAAATGATTTTTATAATAATGCTGGAATTGTAATGGAAAATGGAAGTGATAAGGCCAGTAATGGAGCTTTTGATGATGATCCACAAAAAGGAGCAGCAGAAGCTAAGGCTGCTTTAGAAATTATGATGAATGAAGCAGCCTTAGTTGCAGCTAATGAGGGTGCTAATGCAACATTAGGAATATTAGCTAGTGACAGCTCTTTAGTTCCAATGAATAATTCTTCAATTCCATTAGAAGGAAAGGAATTAGAAGAAAGAAGTGATATACCTGATTTTGATAGGTTTCAAGAATATGATGAAAATCAATATGTGAAAAAGCAGATGGATGATGGAACCTATGTACTTGGTACAGCATATCGTCCAGACAATAAAAATGTATCTATATTTACAGCATGTGATAAAGAGGCGGTTTCAGAACACACTTCGTTAATAAGTGAATTGAAGAGTTGTGGATATGGATTATTAGGTGCAGCAAATAGATTCATTGAAAGTATGAGTGAAGACCAAAAAAAAAGGGATTTTGAATTCCAGCTTATTATTAATAAAAATGCCAGTAAATATGGTATAGATTGTCCAAGTGAATACATGGGATTTGAGACAAAAGGTAAAACCGTTGATGAGTTGATGAATGAATGGAAAGAAAATAATGCGGAATGGCGTAATAACAATTTAAGAAATAATGCACCATGCAAATATTTATATGATGGATCTGAAATAGCAGGTGATATTGTAATACCATTCTTACCTATTGGAAAAGGTCCTCTTATGTGGTGTGGAACTAAAAAGGTATCAGTGGCTAAAAGTGGAATAAAGGTAGCTAGTGAATTGAAAAATGGTAAAGCTCTTACTGAAAGTGAGATTATTGCTAGTAGTGGAGTTGGGAATTTAAAGGGGACATACCAGGGGGCGGGTAACCGTCTATTAAAAGGTGAAGGTAATGTAGGAACGTATAAAGAGTTAATAGATGCAGGAAAGAGAGGAGATAACTTAACACCACATCATATGCCATCAGCTGAATATATGAAAAATAATGGGGTTTCAAAAAATAATGGAATATCTATGAATATGGAACAACCAGCAACAGGAGGTCGTCATAGGTTAACAGATACCTATGGTAGGAATATGACAGATGCTGAAAAAGCTAACTATTATGGTTTAAGTTCAAGAGATGCATTGGCACATGATTTATGGAATGCTAGAGAAATATATATCCAACAAGGTAAGTATACGCCTGAAATAAGAGAAGGACTTTTAGACGTAATCAAAAGAAATAAAAGTGACCATCCAAATTTATTTAATAAATAGATAAAGGAGAAGAAAATGAATATATTAGATGAAGTAAAAATACTAAATGAAAATAAATTATTAAGAACTAATGAAGAAATAGAAAAATTTGAATGTGCAATTGAAAATATTTTAAGTAATGAAGATTATAAGGATATAAAACACCTATGCACAGGATTCGATGATAACACAGAAGATGATGAGGTTATGTTCGGTCTAATACATGCAATAGAGTCATATGACCGTATGGCTGACATGAAGTTAACTTTAAAAGAATTTATAGATTCAATTCCTAGTGTGTATTCTTATGCTAAGGAATGGATTAAAATAATGAATAAAAGAATACTAAATGATGAAAATAGTTTAGAGGAGTATATTAAAATAGCTGAAAATTGTGATACGGAATTAAAGTTGATTTTAATAGAATTAATGAATGAAGTGAAGAAAGATAATCCTGAAAGATTTTCTCAACCAGTTAATAAATTTTTAACTTATGTAAAATAATATAGGTGTAATCTAAATGCAAAACTGTAATTCAGATAACTGCATAAAAAGCAGTAACAGTAGAATATAGTTAAATCAATAAAATAAAGAAAAATAAATACTGCATAATCTAAATAATGTAGTGAAAAGATTACTGGATGGAGAAAGAGTTAAACCGGCTAATTTTAGAAATTATGAAGATTTAAAGAATATATTAGAAGATAGCTTTAAATTATATGAAGATTTTAAATTACAAATAAGTAAGTAAAATATATTTAATAATTATAATGCAATAAGAAAAGCAAAGATAATTTAAGTCTGAAAGAGGATGCAAAATAAAGTAGTTAATAACTGCATAAAATATAGTTAAGTCAATAATAGCAAGAAAATCTAATACTGAATAACTTAAATAATGCAGTAAGATGTAACTAAAAGAAAAAGTAAATATATATTATAACAATGATAAGAGTCAATGTTTCTAAGGAAAGAAGCATTGGCTGTTTTTCTATGTAAAATATTCAAGAAGATAAAGTGTAGGTGTAAAATAATTGAGGATTTCAAGATAAGTCTAATGGAAGATGGTAAGATTCCTAAAACAATAGAAAACTATGTTGGAGACATTAAGGCATTGATTTCTAAGTAGTAAAGGATTTGAATTCAATGGTACATTACAACGATTCCAGGTAGTAATCATAAGCGTAAAAAAGGTTATTTCCAATTTTATTGTATGTACTTTATACATATTTTTTATTCCAAATTTCAATTAAAAATCAGACCATTTATCCATGTATAAAATTATCATTTTTATTATACCTATAAACTGTGCAGAGAAAGAGGAATATGGCAGGAAAAGCTTTATAATGATAAGATAAAAGGTATATCCCTTGAAGGTGAAGTATTGGAAGTATCAGGAGAGAAGGTAAAGCTTCATCTTGATATAGATGAGACTCAGAATAAAGATAAAGCAGCATGGTTCCGCTATGCACCGCCGACAGGTAACCTGATGTATTCGATGCCTATAGTAGGAACAAATGCGAATTTATACTTTTCAAGTGAGAGAAGCGAAGATCCTATTGTCATCGGTTGTATAAGAAAGAATGGAAGTAGTTGTGAGAGTTTTTCAGATGTAAACAACAGATATTTTGCAACAGAAAGCGGAAATAATCTTGATATGCTTCCAGGTGCAATAAATTTTTCAAGACCAGGATTAAGTGCTAATTTCAATGATGGAAGTGGAATAAACTTAAGTAGTTCAAGTTCACTAAACATAAGTGCAGGTTATGTTGGAATATATGCTGGAGATATTACAATAAAAGCAAAGAGTAAACTTGAAGCTAAAAAAGGTGAATCAAGCTTTATATCATTAGAAAATGATTTTTATAATAATGCTGGAATTGTAATGGAAAATGGAAGTGATAAAGCCAGTAATGGAGCTTTTGATGACGATCCACAAAAAGGAGCAGCAGAAGCTAAAAAAGCAAAAGCAGCAATGGAATCAGCAGTTAAGGTTGCACTTGCGGCAGTTGTTGGTGCAGTGCAAGGTGCTATGGGTAAAATTGGGGAATGTTTAGCTGGTGTAGGAAATAATGCAAGTAGTACAAGTAATGTAGATTTAAGGGATAGTAATAACAAATCATTGATGAATACTCAAACTGATGTTGCAGGTTATAAAAAAGATGAAACATATATAACAAAAGCTAGTAAAAATGTTAAACCAATTGATACAGATCCTTATAGAGTCCATGTTGGAGAATCAGGAGATGGATTTTGGGGGAAAGTTGCAGATATTTGGGTATCAACACCAGTATATAAGTGTCTGGCTAGCATGGCAAGATGGCAAGATAATCATCAACAAGAAATGGAATTACTTAATATAGGAATGATTTTTGCAGGAGTGACAGCAGCAACAGTATCATTACCAATGGCAGAAAACGAATGTGAAATTGCAAATAAAAATGATATTAAAGTTACTAATAAAAGTTCATCAATTTTAGATGAAGAGTTAGAAAAGATTATAAGTGGTACTAAGGGAGCAGCTAAATTTAAATATAAAAGTAATCCTATGGATAATCCCAAAGCTGCTAAGGATATACTTGAAAATTCAGATGCAGTGTATGGGTTTTCTCCTAAAAAAGGTGGAAGATTAGATGATTTTGTAGATATGATAGATTGGACTGATGCAGAACAAGTTGCATCAGCTAGAGCACAAAGAATAGCATATCATAATAAAATGAGTATTAATTTAGAAAGTAAGGTAAAAAAACTTTTAGATGATGGTTATTCTATGGAAGATATAGCAAAGAATATGATAAATGAAAGAAATCAAAATCGTATTAATACTTATATTAAAAATGGCAACTATGAGGGGTTAGAGGGGATGTATAAAAGTAATTTAAAAGAATATGGCAATGCTGAAGGACCAACTTATGAATATATGTTAAAAAAGTGTGTTTCTAATGAAGAGATAATAAATTCATCAATTAAAAGTAATTTAGGAATGGATGCATGTACAGGACTATATGATGAATATTTTAAAGGAGGTAACTAAATTGTTAATTGAAGAAAAAAGAGATGGAGATGTAATTTGGTATTGTGATAATGTATGTAAATATAGAATTAAATATGAAGATTCTTATTCAATTATATGGGTGAATTTTAATGATTTTGATATAGGCATGGCTATGATGCTATGGGATTTTAAATGTGATGTTGAAGAGGCTAGAATTAATATGAAGATTGATAGGTCTTGGAATAATATAGGGTTTAAAATAGCTAAAGAGAACACCATGCAGTTTATAGGGGTAATTGAATTCTTTCTTACAGAAAAAAGCCCGCAGGATATGCTTCTAAATATGCGATTTAAAAATGAGTGGTATAGCAGTATCTAAGTTAAGATGCATAACAAAGAATAGATTAACTGCATAAAAGGAATTAATTAAAGTGAGAGAAGTGAAGATCCTATTGTCATCGGTTGTATAAGAAAGAATGGAAGTAGTTGTGAGAGTTTTTCAGATGTAAACAACAGATATTTTGCAACAGAAAGCGGAAATAATCTTGATATGCTTCCAGGTGCAATAAATTTTTCAAGACCAGGATTAAGTGCTAATTTCAATGATGGAAGTGGAATAAACTTAAGTAGTTCAAGTTCACTAAACATAAGTGCAGGTTATGTTGGAATATATGCTGGAGATATTACAATAAAAGCAAAGAGTAAACTTGAAGCTAAAAAAGGTGAATCAAGCTTTATATCATTAGAAAATGATTTTTATAATAATGCTGGAATTGTAATGGAAAATGGAAGTGATAAAGCCAGTAATGGAGCTTTTGATGACGATCCACAAAAAGGAGCAGCAGAAGCTAAAAAAGCAAAAGCAGCAATGGAATCAGCAGTTAAGGTTGCACTTGCGGCAGTTGTTGGTGCAGTGAAAGGTGCTATGGGGAAAATTGGGGAATGTTTAGCTGGTATAGTAGAAAATCAAAAGGGAAATGTAGAATCTCAGACAAATAGTAATAAATCAGGCGAAAAGTCATTGTTAGATTCTAATAATATAAGTGATTCTTTAAACTTATATAGCAATAAACCTTGGATGAATGTAGATAGTAATATTAAATTACCAGATAATGAATGTTATATAGGACCAGCAAATGAAAATGCATTACCAATTGTAAGTGATGAATTGACTATGACTGAATATGATCCATATATGAAAGATTTTAAAGATGGAATGTATGTTCAGAATCGTGCACCTGATAATAGATATTATCTTGGAACTATAACTTATAATTCAGATTTAAATATGGCTATATATAAACCAACTGATAAAAAAGGATTTGAACAAGCTAAATTAGAACAAGATAAAAAAGATATAAGAACAATAGCGAGTTTCGCAGCTGATTGGACACCAGCTGATGTGGCAATTGATAGTGCAAGTTTTATAGCTGGACATGATATTATTACTGGTGAAGAGTGTAATAGAGGAATCTTAGCAGCAGGTATATTATTGCCAGGAGGATTAGATTCTCTTGTTAAAGGACTAGCAAAAAAAGGAGTTAAACAAGCATCTAAACATGGTGATGATGTGGCTGAAGAAGCTTTTAAAATTGGTGATGATGTAACTAAGACCAGCTATGTGAAGTCAAGCGAAATTTCTGAAAAAGCTATAAAATCTATAAAGAAAAAGTGGGGCCAAAAAGGCGTAGATGCCTTTGAAAAAGCAATGAATAAAGGAATAGTTGGAGCAGAAGGCCAAAATGGGATAAAACCATTAAAGGGAAAACCTTATAAAGGTAAATATACACATGAAATAAAAGTTAAAAATAAGGAGTATGGGGATTTTAGAATTTATGGATATAAAGATAGCAGTGGAAAAATGATTTTTGAGTGTTTTGATAAAGGATTACATTAATATTATTTATTTGGAGGTATTAATAATGGAATTAGAACAATGGTTAAAAGATCATGATATAAAAAAAATGGTAATGCAGAATTTACAATTCTATCTAAGCGAATACAAAAAAGATGATGAAGAAGATTTTAACGAATTATTTAAGGATATGGATTTTGATAAAGTGAAGTACGAATTTCATAGTGTTTCATACGTTATAAATATGTGGCACATTGCTGAGAATGAAGAGCGTAAATATATTTCTGCAAAAGTACGACTAGAATATGAAGAAAGTACGTTTGCAGAATATGAAGTAATTTATGGTTTAGATGGTGAGGGGGAAGATGATTATTTAAGAATTGTATAATATTGAGGCATAATAAATAAGCTATTAAAGATATTAAATTTTTTAATAGCTTAATAAATAAATAATTGGTTAAGGATTATGACACTGGCTCATAGTCCTTATTATCTCTTAAGATAGCAAAAATAATATGTGTAAGCTTATGAGCTACAGCTCCCACGGCAGTGAGATGATGCTTACCTTCACTACGTTTTTTAGTGTAATAATTATTAAGAGGACTTTCGTGTAAGGTACAAGTTGAAGCACATAGGAATAAAGCCCTTCTAAGATAAGGAGAACCACGCTTTGACATTTTATTATTATTGGCTAAAAATTGTCCTGATTGTTTTACAGTAGGATCAATACCAGCATAAGCAACTAATGCTTTAGCGCTTTTAAACCTAGTTACATCACCAATTTCGCTAAGGATAATTGCAGCGGTAACTTTACCTATTCCAGGTATAGATTCAAGATGACAATCGAATTGATTATAATAAATTTCAATTTCAGAATCTAAATCTTTAATTTGATCCTCAATAAATAAAACTTGCTTAATTAACTGCTTAAGTTGAAATTTAAAAGCATCTTGAGCAAACTTAATTCCAAAAGTATTTTGAGCGGCTTCTTGTATTTTTTCCGCTTTGGCAAGGCCAAGCTGTCCACGACTATGTTCTTTTAGAAATTCTGCTAATTTACTTGTATCAAGTTCAAGAATTTCTTCAGGAGTTTGATATTTTTCTAATAATTTTTTAGAGCTAATGCCCCAAGTATCAGAAAATAGCTTTTCATATTCAGGAAATACCTGATCAAGAACTGTTATAATCCTACATTTAAGTTCAGAAACACTGTCTACTAAGGATAGTCTAAATCTACATAATTGTCTTAATGAAAGAATCTTTTCATCAGCTAACTGAGTAGTTGTAAACCTTCCAAATCTAATAACTTCAGCAATAATAAAAGAATCTTTAGTATCATTTTTTGTCTGTCTGATATAAAGATTTCTAAAACTATCTGATTGAATAGGATTAATAACATTAATTACGTAACCCTTTTCTAAAAGAAAAGAATAAAGAGAAAGCCAGTAATGACCAGTAGCCTCAAGTCCAAAAACAACATCATTATCACCTATACTTTTAGTAACTTGTTCAATAAGTTTATTAGCTCCGCTATGTGAATTAGTAAATTTAATAGACTTTCCAATGATAACGCCAGTTTCATCAATAATAGTAGCTTCATGATTATTTTTACCAATATCAATACCTACAATATACATAAATAAACAACTCCTTAAAATATTTAGATAGAATCCTCACTACAATGCAAGTTACATCCTGGTTAGATATACGGTGAATTGAAATATTTCAATCAACATCCAGCTTATACGCAATATCTCGCAGAGATGAGGTAACAGTCTCAGTGACGAGGTCAAAAGATGCCTCAAGGGGGCGTAAGTAAACCTCTATCTATACGAGAATATTGTCTCAAAATAAGAGGGATTAAACAATGAAAATAGAATAAATAACTTAAGAACTTATTAGAAAAATAATCTAAGTTTTTGATATGGGGATTGTTTAATCTTCATAAGCTTATCATACCAGGGGGCGGCTAAAGCTAACTCAAAAGAAATATTTTTAGATACTGCATCTTCTCATGACTTAGCTAGAAAAACATTAATAGATGAACTCGATTCAACAGGTGCTTTTAAGAATGGTTCAAATTCATACCAAGGAAGATTAAAATCAAGTTATGGGTACGAAAAGCAAATAGGAAGACAATCTTTAGATGGAAAAGTTAGATGGAGATTAGATTTTGATGAGAAAATTGGAGTACACTATAACATTGAAGACTTTAGCAAAGGAAAAGGAGCGAATGCAGTGAAAAAGGTGATTCCAATTGATATATCAGAACAAGAGTATAAGAAAATTATAGATTTATGGAATAAGTAGAGGTAATAGAATATGAATGAAGAAACTAAAAAAAAATATGATGAGTTGAAAAAGAAAAACAGAATAACTTCAATTCAAAAGTCATGGGAAAATAATGTGTTATTACAAGAGTGTGTAGAATCTACAGGAGGAGAACTTTTAAATTATGATGAAGGTAATAAGAGATTAGAGGAGATACAGGAAAAAATCCCATTTGGATTAGATGGTAGAGTAGATTTTTCGAAATTTAAGTCAAAATATAATATAATTTCAATATCTAGTCTTAGTGAATTAATTAAAAATTCTATAGAATTTTATGTAATGTGGGATGAGGTAAATTTACCATGTTTAAAATCTGTATTAAAAGATATCATTAGATGCATTGATGATGTCACAGCTGTTAGTTTTGACACATGGGTAGTTTCTTCAGATTATAATATAATAATAGAATTCTACCATGATGGAGAAATAATATTAGGAATTCTATCTTAAATAAGATGCAAAATTAGAGTATATTTCAATGCATAAAAATTAATAATAATAAAATTCAGTTAAATCAATAAAATGATTTAATAAACTAATAGCATAATTCTAATAATGCAGTGAAAGAAGTTGAGAAGGTTAATGTTTCAGTAATGGAGCATTAATCTTTTTTTCATGCACTGAAATATTTATAAAAGCCAAGATAACCAGTACTGAAAGATACCGTAAGCTGATAAGCAATGAAATCTTAGACTCAACAATTCCACTTGAAATCGAGGGGAATTCACAACAAGTAATATATAGGGAAAAATCAATTCCACTAAAAAATAAAAAGAATTTAAAAGATAAAACATACAAATAATGGAACTTGGAAATAGGAACTCGGGACTCGGAAAGGGGAACGGGGGGATAGGGGGGAACAAGAACCTAAAAGAAAATAATAATTGAAATAGACCTAAAGTCTATTTCAATAAAATAAATAAGAACAAAGAATTGAGTAATAGAAATAATATCTATTCAGAATAAATAGTAAGATAATCTAATCAGATAAGAACTAAAGTAGTAATCGATGAAGAAACTATAATAAATAACCAATCAATAGATAATAAAATCACTCGATGGAATAGATAACTAAAAAATATAATACATCAAAAACAACTGATAAGATAGTAAAAAACAGAGATTTCATAAGATGTGAATAACAGTAGCATTCAGATTGAAAAGCTGTAAATAATGGCTAAATCAACTGAATTTAAAATAGATAATAAATATATATTATAAATCTGATAACAGAGTTAATGTTTCGAATCAAGGAGCATTAACTCTTTTCTATTTAAGGAAGTTGAAGGGAGTAAAGATGATGTGTCAAATAGCAGAAGATTTCAAGATAAGTCTAATTGAGGATGGTAAGAGTCCTAAAACAATTGAAAGTTACATTGGTGACATTAGAGCATTCATAGAATTTTTAGGAGATAAAGGAGTTGAATTCAATGGTACGTTACAACGATTCTACATAGTAAGCTACAAGAACTTTCTAGTAGAAAGTAACTATGAGGTAGCAACAATCAATAAAAAGATAAATAGCATTCATGCACTAAATAGATATCTTGTAGCAACTGGAGCAATGAAGGAAATAGTTGTAGAAAACTCTAAAGATAGAGTAAAGATAGCCTACGGGTCGGAGAAACAAGTGGAAGTCTACTCAGATAAGGAGGTTGATAGAATACTCTTCTATATTCAGAATGAGTCTAAAGTAAGTAAAAGAAATAAGGTAATTGTAATGTTACTACTTTACACAGGTGTTAGAGTAAGTGAACTATGTAGCATTAAGATTAAGGACATTGATTTCTTGAACTACTCAATAAAAATCTATGGCAAGGGAGGAAAGTTTAGAGAAGTACCACTTAAATTCGATTTAGCTGATGTAATTAAGGAATACATCAAAGATAGAGATTACAGCTTAAAAGATTCAGAATATCTAGTAATAGGTCAAAGAGGAGCATTGAGAAGGGATGCTATAAACACAATGCTTGAAAGGTTAACTAATGAGATAGGAATGATAAATAAATTGAAACCACATACCTTTAGACATACATTCTGTACAAGGTTAATAAATAGAGGAATACCAATCTCAACTGTAAGTAAACTAGCAGGTCATAGCAGTGTAGATACTACTGCAACTTTTTACATTAACAGTAGTAGAGAAGAAAAACTAAAAGCAGTAAATCTACTGTAGAAAGGATTGAAGAAATGATAATAATAAATACCTTAGATGATATAGAGAAAGCCGAGATAACTCCAAGGGAGTTGAAAGAAGAAATACTACAACATTTTCAAGAAATAGCTGAAAGTGTTGTAGATAAATACTGGAGAATGTACAACCTAAAGGAAGTTGGTGACATAGTAGTTTTAGAAGATGATGATTCAATAGAAGTTCTAAATAAATATAATCTACTTGATAAGGATTCAAGAAAGATAACAGCAATACCAGAGTTTATAGAAGTAATTGTAATAGATGATGTTGAAATAATGAAAACAACATTTATTCTAGGAGATTCATTCGGAATAACCTTATACCATAAAAGCGGTAAACTAGGCAGAGAAAACGAAGATTTTCTAAAGGAATATAAAATATAGGAGGTACAGAAAAGATGGAAATAGCAAGAGCTAACGGTGTAGCGTCAGCAACATTGTGGAGAAATCTACTTAATAGGTTCAAGTAGGGCGGAAGTGGACTGATGTTGGGAGAGTTGTGGGAAGATGAAACCTAGATAAATCAACAGGTTGGTTGGGTGGGCACATTCATTCAATAAAAATAGACTAAAAGATAATTAAATAATAAATGAAATATAAGAGAAAATTCTCTAAGTAAAGCAGCCACTAGCCCAACACTAGTAAAATCAATGGTTGTAGCAGAAATAGCTACGCCCCGATTCAGTCCACAATGTACCCAAGATAAAAAGAAAATATCGTCATAACCGTAATATCGTCATACCAATAGTGACGATAATTTCTGTTGTAATAGAGGTCATTGAATAATTGGAAATTGAAAAACAACCAATAAATAAAAATAAAATGAGGGTATGTGATAGCGAGAGTAATAAATAGAAAATAGAAGATTGAAGAAATAAAATCAATAAATGTATTAAAACTTAAAGTTTTTAGCCTAGGAAGACCTTAACTGGAAATTGTTTAATAAGGACAAGCTAAGGAAGTCTAGGAAAAGTGTAAATCAAGGTTCAAGTGTAAGCAAGTATCTCAAATAGCAGATATACTAGAACTAAAAGAAATAGTAACTAATGCGGGAGTGGGATATCTCAAAGTAGAAGTTTCAATAATGATTTCATTGAAAACTACAAGGTCATTACCTCTAGCAGAACAAGAACGGATTGGCTTTCGCCCCCATGCACAATAATTCTCTAAGAAGAATTGATTGAATGCTTCAAACTGAGGTTGCCTGCGTTCCTGCATGAATAATGAATAGGAGTGAGTAGATATGCATAAAAAGCAAAATCATATATATGTTGGATTAGACCTACATAAAGATACCCATACCGCTGTAATAATAGATTGTTGGGATGAGAAGATAGATTCAATAACAATTGAAAATAAGCCTTCTGATTTCACAAGACTAATGAATAAGGTAAAATAAGATAGCAGGTAAGTTAACACCAGTATATGGACTTGAAGATGTAAATGGCTATGGTAGAAGTCTAGCAGTGTTCCTAATTGAAAGAGGGATGATAGTAAAAGAAGTAAACTCCGCACTTTCCTTCATGGAAAGAATGAGTTATCCAACTACTAAAAAGAGTGATGATTGGGACGCTAATTGCATTGCGTCAGTTCTTCTAAGAAAGCTAGATACACTACCTAATGCTAATCCACAAGACCTATACTGGACTATAAAGATGATGGTGAATAGAAGAGATTCAATAGTAAAAGCAGTAACAACTCTAACTAATCAACTTCATGAAAATCTAAACTATAATTACCCAAGCTATAAGAAATTTTTTTCTGATGTAAATGGAAAAACTGCATTAGCATTCTATGAGAATTACCCATCACCGAAACACCTGCAAGGTGTAACTGATGAAGAACTAGGAGCATTTCTAAGGAAACCTAGTCACAATAGTTGTTCAACAAGAAAGGCTAAAGAAATACTAGACATTGTAGAAAGTGATGGAGATACAACAAGGGAATACCAAGAGTCTAGAGATTTCATAATTCAGAGCATTGTAAGAGACATTGCATTTAAGAGTGAGGAAATAAAGAAAGTTGAGGTAGAAATGAAAAAGCTACTAAAACTACTAGACCTAAAGCTAGAAACAATTCCAGGAATAGATACAGTAACTGCAATAGCATTAGTTGCTCATATAGGAGATATAAAAAGATTCCGTAATGCTGATAAGCTAGCTAAGTTTTCTGGAATAGCACCAGTAAATTTCAGTTCAGCAGGTAAAGGAAAGGATAAAAAGAGTAAGCAAGGTAATAGAGAACTCTACGGAGTATTCTACTTCCTAGCAGTGCAACAGATACAAGTCTCTAAAAAAGGAACTCCTAGAAATCCAGTTTTTCTACAATACTACAAGAGAAAGATTTCAGAAGGTAAAACCAAGATACAAGCATTAGTGTGTGTAATGAGAAGGCTTAACAACATCATCTATGGAATGATGAAAAATAAAAGTGAATATGTAATGCCTACTGTAGAAATAAAAGAGGTAGCATGATAAAATAAGGTTAACAGATTAAGGAAAATTAAGGCTAGAAAAGTAACTACATAATAGAAAAAATGATAAGTAGTTGGAAGTAGTGTTAAAACTGTGGTAAGGGTTGAAAACACTCAATCCTACCATTAAAAATATAAAGACAGACTCTGCCCCAAGGGGGTAAGAAACCCTAGTACTAAAATCACCAGTGAAATGGAAAAGAAGATTTTAGAGGGGCAACGTAAATCACCTACTAAAAATGAGGTTATTGGTGGACATTCTTCAGATATCAATAATAATAATAGTAATTTTGCTGTTGAAGAGATATCAATAAATCCAGATGGTACTAAAAATATAAGTTTTACAAAGGATTTACAAGATGGAAATATATCAAAGCTTAAGAAAAGTACTGTATTTCCTGATTCATGGAATGATTCAAAAATTATAGATAGTATAAGAGAGGTTGGTGACTCTCCTACTATTTTAGTTAGGCAAAGAGATGGAGCTACATGGCATAGACAAATTGTTGATGATGTAATATCTGGATATCCAACTGGAAAGGTTAATGCACCAAAACCATCAGGATTTTAAATAAATTAAGAGGTGATTAAATGTATAACGAATTAGATGAATTATTATTAGAGGAAACAACAGTTGATTCATGGTATGATGATGGATTTTCTATTGCACAAGATATTTTGAATCAATTTTCTAATGATGACTGGCAAGAGTTATCGAATGAAGTATTAAAGAAAGATTTAGATTGGCAAAGGAAATTAGTATATTGTCTTGATAACCAAGTGATTGAAGAAGAATTGAATATAATATGTAAGTTGATTGTTATTGATGATGAAGAATTATTTGAAATGTGTATAGATGCCTTAAGAGGATTTGACAATGAATTGGGACATTCATTTATTAGGAAGAACCCGAAAATTATAATAGATGTTAAAAAAAGGGTTAATGTTGTAGGTAATGCAACAAAGAGAGTATTAGAGGATTTTTTAAGAAAGTTTGCAATATAATAATATATTTTATTAAGTGTATAAGTAGATTCAAAACAATACTAATTTAAATGCATAAAATATATATTACAAGGAAGTAATGAGAATAAACAGTTTAATCAATTTATCTCATAGCATAATATTAATAAAGTAGTGAGTAGGGGCAAAGGGGGGAAGAGCGGTAGATAAATTTAAAAAGTTAATTCTAGTTGATGAAACTAAAAAATACTTTCTAAAATCTTTACCACCTTAACCCCATTTTTACCTAAATTAAAAGAAAATATAGTTTTAACTGAAATGTCGATACTTCAATAGTGTCGATATTTTTTTCATTGAATTAGGTTTACGGTAGGTGATGTAGAAAATACTACTGATATAATACTAATATTTTTAAAACCCAATAGAACTAGGGTTAAATGATACTGTAACCAGATAAGCTAGGAAATCCTAGCGTCAATAATTCCACTTAAAAGTTAATTAAATTCAGAACATATAATATGTAGTAGAAAAGTAAGCGTCAAAAAGGTTCTTTCCAATGTTATTGGATATATTTTATACATATTTTTTATTCCAAAGTTCCTATACTTTTAGTTATGTGTTCAAGAAGTTTATTAGCTCCGCTATGTGAATTAGTAAATTTAATAGACTTTACAATGATAACGCCAGTTTCATCTTGGTTATATATACGGTGAATTGAAATATTTAAATCAACATCCAGCTTATACGCAATATCTTGCAGCAATGAGGTAACAGTCTCAGTTACGAGGTCAAAAGATGCCTCAAGGGGTTGTAAGTAAACATCTATCTATACGAGAATATTGTTCCTAAGTAAGAGGGATTAAACAATAATAATTGAATAATTAACTTTATAAAGAATGGTGGTATAACAAAATCAGGCGGAGGAGCATATAAACCTGCAAAAATAATTGTGGCAGTAGATATGAATACAGGAGATATTTCTTTTTGATATAATGGAGCTTATGCAGAACCGTGTGCAAATTGTAAAGTGACATTTAAAGGCTTTAGTATGCCCAATAAATAAAATTAAGGAGTGAGGTTTCATGGAAAATATCACAGTGGATAGATTGATGCAAGCTGGTTGGACAAATGGAAGAAATGTTAATATTGATTCAATAGAAAAAATATTTAAAGAGAAAAGTATTGATATACCTCAAAAGATACGAGCTTTTTTGCAACAATATGGTATGTTAGAAATAAAATTTCAGAGAAAAATGCAAGCTATTGGCATTGATGAGGTGATTGAATTTAATGCAATTAAAGCTATTGGTAACAATTTAGATAGTGAGTATTTTAGAGATATTTTTGATGAATATGATATCGATGATGTTGTCTATCCAATAGGAATAGCAAATAGGGGGAATTTGCTTATGCTTATGACGGAAAGTGGAACATTTTATAGATATACTGATGTTTTTTTATGTAAAGATGGTGAAAATATCGAAGAAATGCTTGATTGTGTTGTAGGTGAATGTCGGGAACCAATTTATTTTGAATAGAATTAGATTAGATATATATTTAATTAATAGCATGAAACTAAATTAATAATTAGAAGAGTTTATACTGCATGAAAGTAAATATATATAACACAAAGGGGCTGTATCAAATTGAAATTTTTTAAATTCAATTTGATACAGCCTATTCT